>Ga0099797_100234_pt1 | contig 36297 bp, 32 predicted proteins | sample Uncmet_Sort48C_1_FD_89871 | JGI IMG/M metagenome (GOLD analysis project Ga0099797, IMG submission 89871) | Marine eukaryotic communities from CALCOFI LINE 67, Pacific Ocean - C012_Sort48C_1 | ecosystem: Environmental > Aquatic > Marine > Oceanic | place: Pacific Ocean: Monterey Bay | collected... | reverse complement strand
TGAGATTGGCCCCCAGGAACGTCGACAGCACTTAGAATAATAGAATAGAAGAATTCCTATTATAATACCAAAAAAACATGGCGGCTTCCCGCTTCTCCCCCCTTAAAGCGGCGCTGTTCCTTGCCCTTCTCCCGCTTCTCCAGAGCCAGCCCCTCGTTCACGCGCTGGCACCGCGGGCGCCACGGAGCGTGGCCGCTTCTTCTGTCATGGCGCATCAACCTTTGGTTGATGATAACGATGATGATGCTGATAACAATGAGGCCGCGATCGAGGGGCCTCCCTATTCCAGGAGGACGCGAGCAGATCATCTGGAGCGTCCCGGAGCCGGGGGCCCAGACCTGATGGAGGTGGAGCGGGAGCCGCTTCCGCAGCAGCCGCGGGGGGCGCTCGCCGCCATTTTGTGGAGTGAGTCGCCGAACCGAGCGACTAACAGCCCCGTGTTGTGGGGTCCCTGGTTGAGCAGCTGCGGGGCCCCTCCTGTGCGTCAGAATGCGAGTCCGAGCAATGATAATATTGAGGAAGAAGAAGAAATTCATATGATCGGCGGTCCAGCCGCGGTGCCCCCTTTGCCCTCTTTCGGGGCCCCGGCCAGTAGCAGCCGCTGTAGTGTCAGTACATATCATAGTACGGTCCGCAGCAGTGATTATGCCCCTCAAGGGGCCCGTCGAGATGATCGACTGAATCAAGAAAAAGGGCCCAAGAAGAGACAACTGCCCGAAGAGCTTCTCCCAAGAAGAGGCTCTCAGAGAGAAAAATCCAACAACGAGGAGGAGGGGCTGGAGCTCGCGTTCGGGCCGTTCGCGGAGGGCGTACGGCAGCATAACCGCCGCCAGGGACCTCTGGCCGGGGGGGGCCGTCGGAGAAGAGGCAGCAGGGCGCCCCGCTCCAGCAGGCGGCAGCGGCAGCGGGGCGGAAGTGGTTACGACAGCGGGGCGGAGGAGGAATCTGCGAGCGACCGAGAGGGATCCTCAAAATAGATGAAAATAAAAGGTTGACGATAATAATAATGGAGCTTAATAACTTATTAATATTTATGTAACACTGCTTCAAAAGCCATCCACCATGGCTCCAAAATAAAATAAAATTGGCGCCGAAGGGTCCGCATATTATAAATTGGCTGCAAATTGATTGCATCTCGCTAATATTGATGATTCTGCCCACGCTGCGGATTGCATAATTGCAAGTTGCAACCTTACTTAGGGGGCTAGGGCGCTGTAATTCTCAAATGCCCACACCACGGGGGTGCGATTGTACTGATGATTTGCACTTTTAATTTGTGCGCATTTTGTATTTCGATTTTCGTCTACCAAGATTTCATAAGAATACCTGCAGCAAGACAAAACGAAAACAGAACGTACAGGAATACGAAACGATACGCTAAAGCCCTGTATATACCTAGATCCTTATGGACCGCGCGTGAGGCCCTGCTCCCTCTATGCCATGCTCTGTTAACATACATTTCTATTTCGTATATTAAATTCTAGTCCATCTTATTAATCTGACATTGGCCGCTGTATAATATTTCTCACATTTATCATACTAGGCCGCAATTAAATACTGGATCATCCACTAGATTAAAGAAAATTGGAATAAATTCATCCAGTAGAAGAAGATTTAGATCATCCAGTAAAGGAACTTCCAGTACGAAAAATTTGACTTCAAGGGTACTAGAAAAGGGTACTAGAAGGGCCTAGAAGGGTGACTTCCAGCGTACTTCGAGGGTACTAGAAAACTTGAAGGGACACTTATCTACCGGAAAGTGGTAACGATCGGTTAACAGATGGCTCGCGATAGCACTCCAAGTGGGCGGAAGCTTGACCTAAATCATTTTTTTTATTATTATTATTTATTTTAGAATAAGTATGCTGCCATGAGGCAGAGCCGGTACAACGACGGTATCACCGGTCTTCATTTTGTTCGGTATGACCGTTTTCTTTGTATGCATTAAATGGCAAAAGCAGCAGTTTTCTATAGAATTTGCCTGTAGAGAGCAATCTTATATCTCTAAATAATATCAAATAGGTAATTTGATATAGCTAAATCTCCGAGTAACACAATTAATGAAAAAGCTGTTGCGAAAAAGATTAAGACCGTGTCGCGCGTCCCCTGATTCACGACACCCCGTACCACTTCCGGGATCTGCAGGTACCAGGTGGGTAACCAACCAATCCCACCATTGAAGGGCAGACTCTGGACATGGGCGAGAGATTGGACCCAGTCTTCATGCAGCAACGGGAACATCTCTTTCAGCGTCTCCCCGTTTGGCCCAGCGGGAATCTGGTTCAACTTCGCTCCGTGCAGCCTGTCGAGGATTTCTCGCGACCTGGATCAGTTTTTATTATCTTTCTAGTATAACTATAATAACTATTTCACAATTTTTACAAGAATTTTCTTGTAATAGAACAAGGGCAATTCCGCCACTTCTTGTGGAAACCCTGCTGCCAACTATTTCTTGCAGCACTATGTATACTATATATTATAACTATGAATATTATAACCATCATGGCTTCAAATATATAGATTCAAGAACGAAACGTATAATGTGGGAAAATATTTACTGAAAACTGTAATTAAAACCACAGCCAGAACCCCACCTCCACATCCCCGAACTCGAGCCCCGTATAGCGTCTGACAGCTACCTAATATTAGACAGTCATTAACGTCAACAATTCAATGGAACTTTTCACTACCTACTAATACATCCAGTGAGTTCAGCAGCAACACATAAAATACTCTCTGTTTAATGTTTCTAGTGTGAAAAATTATGCAATCACGAGTGAAAATATTCCCTATAGAAAATATACCCGCAGGTCTGCTAGTTCCTGCTCGACAGGAGGACTTCTCGGAGCAAGCGCGGTGCTCAGCAGAGTGGCATAGAACTCTTTGCGCGCCCAGAGGTCGGCTTCGGACATGGTCACGGTGGTGGTCGTCACTGCGGACATCGTCACCGTCACATCGTCGTCGGACATTTTCGCCACTGCTTCAGCAGCTTCGCCTTCTTCAACGTCTTCTAACTGCAATTTCTCCGCGGGGGGCCGCAATTCCAACACCAGGCGTTCCCCGGGCTGTCCGGGAGTGAAAATCACGGCAGCCGCCTTCGTCTGCGGCCCCACTTGGCCCGCGTGCGCGTGGTCGTAGGGCTGCGGAAACTGGTAGCTGAAGAGGTCTTCCTCGACGCTCACGCCGTTCACGGCGGACACCATCCAGCCCTGGACGTTCGCCCGGCGATCCGGGTCCTGCGCGGCGTCCTCGTCATTGTCGCGCAGGCCGGCCAGCCAGGCAGGCCCGCCGTCGGGAATCGCGTCCACGTAAAACGTGGGGCTCTTGAAGCCTTCATCTCTTTCTGCAGTGTGCTGGTTGGGCGGAGCGTACGCCCACTTAACGGCGGCGCGGCCCTCTGCATCTCGGATGATCGTGAACGTTTTGGCCTTTGCATTTTTGTGGTCGCGGATTTGTTTTTGCAAAGACAGCGCGTCGTCCGAGTTTTGCGAAACGGCGGTCAGCTCCGCAGCATGGCCGCTCTGCATGAGGTTTAAAATCTCGTCCGCCGTGTGCTCTTCGAGGAATTCAACCTGCTTACTTTTCGATTTGTACGACAAGAGACGCTTTCCCGACGCCCCGCCGACCAGGACGAAGTCCGCCTGGCCTGCCACGTCTTGATCCAGAGCCGCGGCGACCTTGGAGCAGAAGGGATTAAGCGGATGGCTCGCATACCCATGAAACTGCTCATTGCTCGGGTCGGCAAGAATGCGCAGCAGCTTTTTCCCGCCCAACGTGCTCACCTCGACCACTGCTGGGCCGACACTTTGCATGTCAGTGTCAGTTGTGTCAGTGTCATTGTTATTAATATGGTCACCACCTCCTCGAGAGAGAAATAATCCCTTCTCCTCCTCCTTCGCGCTTGAATTAACAGTATACGCAGCAACACAATTGTTCTGGAAAAACACGAGGGAGAGGAACCAGAACAACTTGTTGCGCGACAAGGATCCTTTTGCGCAAGACATCCTGAACTAGTATACTATAGTACACGTACAGTGATGAACGCGAATGTATTTGTCATGTAATACTGATGCTACCAATTTATTATAGAGGAACTGGCGCGATTTATACACCAGAGACTATATACACGTCACGGGTGAAAAAAGAGGTCTGTCGTAGAAATCTGTCGTTTTGTTTGTTGTTGTACGGTCGCAATCGGCAGCTGAAATTCGGGTGTTGTTAATACACACACACATTGACTCTCTGGACTAAATAAATTGAAGGCCAGAATGCAATGCTTAATCGTGCAGCTCCCGGGCAATCGGAAATTGAAAACCATAATCGGAGATTGAAAAGATTGGAGAATCGCTGTAATCGGAAAAAAATTGGGGTAATCGGATGAAATTCGAAATTGGAGTTCAACACCCCAGACAATCTTTATCATTACATCAATTGTGCCGGAAATGAATCGATACTGTCACGAAAAAAACACATGATAGATGCATCACGAACAATACCCGTGCTTACTAAATATTTAGCCTGATCACGGCGCCAGACGATAGAACATGAACGTATTCCAACGAACGTATTCAACGCGACGCAGAAACATAATACTGTACGAATACGGTCCCTCGAACGGAGGGTCCCATCCTACACGGCGGGCCGCATCCATCCTACACGGCCGGCCGCATCCAACCCGTTCCGGTCCAACCCATTTGTGCGGCGTGCATTTCGGCTTCGCCATTTCCCGCTTTTGCGCTTCTGCTTTTTTTCCCGAAGGCACAAAAAAACGACTCCGCGGTAGCCGCGAGGAACGACAGAGGGCCTCCCCAACAAGCGCTCCGGTCCCGCCCACCACCTCTGCTGGGACCACCGCAACCAAATCGTCGCCAGAGAGACTCCTCCGAACTATTGTCGCCAGCGCGTGCGGCAAAAGAACGAGAGAGCTGCGGCACTTCCGCAGAAGAAGAGCCTAGCGACGACGCCAGCTCCGTCGCAGGATCTGCTTCCCTCATCGGACTACTACTACTTTGTGACGGGGGCGTCCTCCTCATGACACCGAGGCAGGCCCCGAGACATAACTCGCTGCGGTTAACGGTCACGTACTGCCCCCCCGCTGCTCCGCGCTCGCCAATATCATACGCGGACAAGATGCGCGCGGCCACAGACACAGTAGCCATTGCGTCCGCAATTGATTCTCGTGTCATCGATAGGAAGCCCTGCTGTTGTGCGAAGCCCGGGGGCCCACCATCATTATTAGTTGCGGCATCATCAATAACTGCTGGGTCCCTCGTCTCCAGTGTGCCAAAAAAAACCGCATCCCCAGCCGGCATCATTGAGAGCGACTCCCCGAGTCGCTCTGGGGAGTTGCTCGGGGACCCCCCACAATGATTCTTGCAAGACCCCGCCGCAGGGACGTGCTTCACGTGCAGGAAATGCAGAAGCGCGTCCGCCAGCGGGTGTCGCACGTAGTCCAGGAGATTCTTTTGCTGGTTGTCCACGGTGCACACGTCCGCGCCCGCGTCCACCAAATATCCGATCGTACGGAGAAAAGACTCCAAGGTGTCGTCGACGTCAGAAAAACAGCAGGACACATCATGATCATGAAAGGCCCCCCCGCTTTCAGAGAAAACCAACGACCGCCGGTCGCAAAGGGGGCAACGGTACGTCTTCTGAAACTGCGCCTTCTTGACAATAACAGTTCTCGAACTACTAACACCTTGCTGCGCACTTGACGCCGCCGCCCCGCAAGACCTGGGGCTCCCGCTGTTGCTCCGCTTTCCGCTCTTCAAGCAGCTCGAAGGACCAGTGCAGCAACGCCGACTATTAGCATTTATTTCACCAAAATCGTTGCGCGAAAACAAGCAATTTTTGTCAAATCGAGAAGCAACGGCAGCAGAGGCCATTTTCGAAAGGTTCCTCTCGCGCCCCGCCGCGAAGGCGTACTCTGCCGCGGCCCAGACCGCCCTCGCCAGCGGCGTCCGGCCGCACGCATCCCGCTTTTCTAAATTCGCGCCGAATTTTTCAACAAGCAATTTTGCGACCTCGAAACGCCCACTGCTCACGGCTAAGTGCAGCGGCGTGCGCCCCATGCTGTCCGCAGCATCCACCGTGCTAATCCCCTCCTCTTGCAATCCTCTTACTACCAACAGCTCCTCCAGCAAGTCGGACCTCCCCTTTGAGGCCGCGATGTGCAGCGGCAGGCGCCCTTTGCCGTCTTTTCCGGTTTCCCCGATTTTCGCACCGAAAGCTTTCAAAAGTTTCACAAACTCGCCCTCCAACCCGAGGTGCACCGCCAAATGGAGTGGCAACGGTTCGCTCAGGCGCGAATCCAGCGGATTGCCCCGGCGCCAGGCCACGGCGGACCGCAACCGATTGCATTTCACACACCCGCACGCTCTCCTTCCTGTAGTACCTTTATTCTTCATACCACCAGCTGTATTGTTCATATCATGCCTTCTTCTTCTTCTTTCACCACTTTCACTTCTTTGGCTGCTGCTGCTGCTGTTACTAATATTAGAATCAGCATGGTGATGAAACGATGGAGTGCTGACGTCGGTCCGCCCGCACCGCAAGTTCGGGTCGGCGCCGTGTTGCAGCAACAATTCGACCATCCCGGAATTGCCCAAAGCCAGCGCCACGTGCAGTGCGGAAAACCGGTACATGTCCAGCGCGACATTTGCTTTTGTCCTCCCAGAGGAGGATGATGCGTACCGCATTAGTCGTAGTGGCCCATCTCCTTTTGCGCTGCTCCAACTACTATCCTCTGAGGAGCCACCTCTTCTGGAGAAATGATTGAGCTCGAGCACCCGGCGCGCGCTAAGGTCATTAGTAGTAGTATTATTACCGAATTCATCTTCTGCGGGAGGTCGGCCCATCGGGACCAATGACGCCCTGCTTCTCGGTTCTTCATGGAAAAGAACCGAGTGTACGTGGTTGACGTTCACACCCAGCTCGACAATCAGGCGCGCCACGGTGGCGGGTTGATTCCGCAAAACTGCGTCCACGAGGGGGGTCACGCGCTCGCAGGAATAGCAAATCACTGGCTCCACATGACTCTTCCAGATGAATCTTGACGAATCGGGCCCCCCTTCCTCAGCTGTTGTTGTACAATTATTTTTGTTCAGCTCGGTTGCAGATTCAAAAGGAGAAGACGTGACCTTCCTCACCAGTGGCGCGTTCAAATTGAGAATTAGAGTTTCCTCATCTTCGCAATTTTTCAAATTTCCATTCAAAGCATCTTCTTCTCGGCCAAAATCGTCATCGTTAACGCCGCCCCACGGCCAGAGGCTCTTTCGGGCCAGGCGCACCCGCCCCGGCGCGTCCGGAATCATCTTGCTCAGCGTGGGCAGGAACGGAAAGTCGCGCAATCCGCGGTCGGCGGCGCGCAGCTGCAAGAGATCGCGCCTGCCCAGGTGCTCGGCCGCCTCCGCGGTAATGTGGGCCCCCTCCGCCGAAGAATCCAAGAGGCGCAAACGCCCGAACTGCGCCTGCAAAAGTGAGATTTCCGGCTGTGCTGCCGCATTCAGCAGTGCTGCAGCGTCTTCATCGGGTTGTTCCGGAACATCGTGGGTCCCGCCGATTTCTAAAAAACGACGAGACACAGAAGCGGCACCCAGAACGACACAGCTGCAAGCATAAAGGAGCAGAGCACCTAACAGGGACGCTGAGACACGGAAGGCACGAGGGCTAAAAAAAGTCATCTTTTGATTGCAGATTAATATTTGTCAACAAGTTTAGGACTACAGAACAACCCTATACCGGAGACCCCGCCTCAAAAACCCTTGCTGCAGATAATCTCATGATTTTTCTAGCATTATTGTCAGCGATGAAATCCGAATCGAGACTCTGTAATAGATTACATACTTGATCACTGAAAGGGATCCAAAAGAATTTCAAAGAACAGGATTTCATTTGATTTCATGCGAAAGAATGCTGGACAGACATGAATGATGGTCGATGGATGAACCCACTCCAGGAAAACGAATTGCCGAAGAGAGCCGTGGAGATCTGCACACAACTGGAACACGTTGCGTCACACACACTAGAAAAGAAGCCGAAAAATACACCCACACCTAAACACACGGTTGAACGTTATGACTGCGGGAATGTCAAAACTGTACAACTAGGGAAAAAACTTGAGAACAACAATGCCTTGTGGATACAGAAAATTGTGGCAGCTGTGGCGGTCTTAGTTAACCAAAATTGAACTCTTTAACATGGATTACATCAATGCCAAACCCACCTGATGTGAAGATTTTTCCTAAATTAATATGTTGTTGTAATTACGCCATTGATTAATTAGAAAGGGTTTACACTGCCTTGATTAATTAGAAACGGCAATTACAATTCCGAAATTATCCTCGAGCAACACAGCAATCAGTACAGCATTAATATAGCGTTTACACAAAAATTCTAACGATAGGACAGCTGAATAATTTCACCTAAATGTGATGACGACACGAAAATACGAAAACAAAAATATTATTGCGGCCTGGTCAACGGGCTATACGTATAGCGAAATACGAGCTTGACGACCGCACGAACCGCAAGACAGACAGTGACACAGTAAAATTTTACAGAATATGTTCTATAGGGTCCATCGTATGTTTGTTTAATACATCACGCAAAAAAAAAAAAATCGGTATAAAACCTCGCTCACTATTATTTACGGAACAATAATTACTGGTCAACAGAAATTATCGACCAGAAAAATTTTTCAACAGAAAAAATAATCTGATAATTTAGACCGGCCAAACCACAAATCAATACTGTAGGAAAAGTCAAGTTGTTTATATTAACCTATTACGACCTTCTAACGAATTATTTACGTTTTATGCGCAATGCCAATTTCTCAACACAGGAATTTTCTCGATAACACCGAAAAGTGGTATTTGAAGACCGTACAAATGATAATTTACACATATGTCAATATATAGTTCCTATGATATCGTAATTATCTAATCAATACACAAAATTCAGTACGCAGCCACAACAGCTCCTTACATGAATATTATTAAACTAAGAATTCAATCATACAACAGGTATTAGTAAGTATGAGTGCTTGAAGTTGTATTAACTAAGTACCTAACTGTCGCTCACGTCCTTCTCGCTGAGTCCGGCCATGCGCACCAGCGCCCGAAACGAGGTCTTCTTGATCGCGAAGCCGATCTCCTGCGCGACCTCGTGCACGCTCGCCCCGTACTTCCGCTTGAACGCCCCCTGGACTCGGGTACTACTCCCAGCTGTTACTCTACTACTTTCCGACGAATTTCCTTTGTTCTTCGAATTATTATTACCCTTCTCCGAGGGGCTGCTCCCAGGACGGCTCGTGGTGTTGCCCGTTTCTCCCGTCGATCCTTTTTGCTCTCTTGAATTCTCGAAATCCTTAATACAAGCTGCATCAACGCTCTCTTTTTTAGCAAGAAGACCACCCGGAGGAGCAGCACCTGGAGCAGGCCTGTCGGACTTATCACTAGGTCCCTTGTTGAGCAGCGCCTGTTCAGAAGAGGAAGTTTTCGAGACTTTTTCGTCATCAAAAATTTTTGTTAACGTGCGCTCCTTTTCGGGTAAATCCAAAATCAGCTTGCGCAGGCCCGTGATAAAATCCCGGCGCAAGCGGTACGGGTTCGCGGACTCCAGGAAAGAATCCTTCTCCCGCGGGATCGCCCTATTTGTTTTTTATGAATTCATCGTTCTATTCATCATCTAAAAACCGGATTGCACGTTATGTACGCAACTCTATTTCTCACAGTCGCTCATGTAGATCTGATAAGAAATTAATCTATTTTCAGTAATGCAATATTCTTATGCCAAAAAATTTACCGTACGCAATCGTTCACCACAACGTCCAATAGCGGTTTATACATCACCGAGAGCTCCTTGCCGAAGACTTCCGATTCGAACAAAATGGCCTCGCCACGACCTCTATTCAATATACTTAATGACGGCATGCTTTCTTTTGAGAAGAAATTGAGAACCCCCCACACTCTTATGACACAAAATTATTCCTATAATTCATTGCATACATGCCATGAATTCATATAGACACCTGCGCCCAACGTCTGGTGCTCCAGAAACTCGAAGAAACCCTTGTGCGTGAAGCCGAAGTGGCTCAGAAAGTCCGTCCTTTTTTCATATGATCCATCATCAATTTTTTTCTATGTATGACACATTTTCAAAAAATAAATTTTTTCGGAAGGATTGCGATTTAATGGGTTGTACGCAAGGTCAGCATAAAAATAGATTCGAAAGAAAGTAGAACCATTTGTAAGGGCGCACGCCCACGAAATCGTGCGTTCGCGAACCGAAGTTCGCCTTCCACGTTGCGAGGAGAATACCGCAGTGCTGTTTATTAAATATTTTCATACCGCAATGCTGTGTTCAGAAAGATTACGATTTAATGTGTTGTACGCAATGTCAGCACAATATTATGGAACCTTTTTACATACAGTCACGCTATCGTATTATTAGCCTCAAACAGATACAAATTGCTGCACTAGGAGAGGTCTATTTCTATTAACAATAGCTAGCTACGAGGCCACTACTACCGAAGAAAAAGACCTGAAAACGGAAGCAGTGGCGCTTGCGGTTCAGACTGGGATCGTTTTCGTACTTGGAGATCAACGTTAAACCCTTCTTCTCCCCCAGGCGCCGAATTTTGGTCTTCAAGTTGTTCTTCTTCTTAGCGTTCTTTTTGTTCTCCTCGGCGGCAGTTTTGACGTCGTCCTTCCCGCCAGTCTCCTTATTATTACTGTCCTTGGGGTCGTCGTCGTTGTCCTCCTCCACACCGCCGTCATCGTTGTCGTTCTCAGATTTGGGCTCCTTCTTGTCAGCTTGTTCCTTCCTCGGCTGCCCCAGCTTGTCGGGCGCCATCAAGCCTTTTTCATCATCATCATGTTTAATAGGGTTTGAATCATTCTAGGCAGTGTAAACCCTTTATGCACAAAGATATTCCGCCCGAATATCCCCGTACGGCCTGGTTACAAATACCCCGCGTCACGAATACTAGCCATCAATCGTAGTCTCAGGCTGCCTCCCGAAATGACGATTCTCCGTGCCCATACCTTTCGGTCAATAGGCGCGCAGTGTAGTGATGAGCTCGGTAGACATGCGAAAATAGGTGCAAAACGAATAGCTAACGTAGACACACGACCATGTTGAGCCAGGGCCTCCGCGCCTCGCTAATACACTAATTTTCATAAAACGCAAAGTATGCGAAGACGGACATTGCGCTCTCCTTCGTGGCCTGCGATTTGAATCATTCTATTATGATATTACACTGTGCTCAAACTTAAATGCGCACAGCGTCTAAATAGAACTACACAAAAACATGTCACAATGTTACCGTACTCAATGCACACGCAGTCCTGCCCCATCTGTTCCCACTCCTCGTACTGGCGCCGGCATTTCTCCTCCAAAAAACAGAGAATGTCCCGGATGTAGTCGCTCAACGGAGCCCACTGCGCGTCGTTTTTCGTTTTCTGAGTCTTCTTCAACCCTTTTTCATTCGTCTTTTCTCCTCCTCCGTTGTTTGTATTACTGGCTAGCCGCGAAGAAGAATGACCATTATTAATGTGATCATTTAATGATATTATCGTCTTCTGAGAAGAAGACGCGAGTGGCAACGGCGCGGACGCGTGCGCGGGCCATGAAGTAGGCATGTTGTCGAGATTAGTCATGTCAGTCAGCAGTGTAGGGCCCGCCACGGGGCCCATTTGCGCGTGCGCGTGGCGAGAGCTCGGATGGCTGCCCAGGGACATGGGAACCACACCGGGGGGCCCCTCAACAGGGTCGTGCGGGCCAATATAGTTCCACCTATAGTTACAATTTACGACTTTGTTTATGTTATCGAGACTGTAATTATCATCGACACATCATTCGTTGGATACTGTTCAGTATACTATAAATATCTATTACGATACGGAGATATTCTATTATTTCACCATAGAATGGATGTTCTAATCTGATCTACGATCAATACTAGGTAGGGGACCCGTGCGCCGCCAGCGGCACGGAGTAATAGGCGCGTTCCTCCACCGGCCCAGGGGGACCCGCCGCCAAATAGTAATGCCCCGCATCGGCCCCATGTGTAGGGTAGTAATAAGCGTCGGTCTTTACACCTCCGGAGTAATCCCACCACGAGCCCCCGTAGCCGCCAGCGGCGCCGTATCCGCTTCCGTACCAGTCCTCGTAACCTTTACTTTAGTTTAGTACTTGATTATTTGCACAAGTAGTTTCTATTTTCTGCGGGACCACCAGACCTATAATAGCGATATAATTACTGCAACCTGTTTAGAAACAGAGAGACCCTGTGTGTGCGACCCTTTAAACATTAACTTAAGATAGATCATAACCGTTCATTGTGGGCAGCATCTGGCAGGACTTCAGGGCGGGGTATTCCGAAGCATTATCAAAAACAATCCTTTCCACTCCGGTATTGTCATTTACTACACTCTTGGACGAGGATACTAACGGATCTTTTTTTGTATTACCAGTCTGTTGTTGCGCGCTATTAGCCCCTTCCGGATGACCTTCGGGCCCCTTTTCTCCGCTCACAGGAGGTGCCATTATGTGGTGCCCATTGGCATTTGACGCCACTGGCGGAGAAAAGCCCCCGCCGAGCTGCAAACCCGGCGGCTCAAAATAATGCGCGCCGTGGTTCGCGAACGAATAGGCGCGGGGCACGCCCGTCAGATGATGGCCCATGTTGGACATCATGGCGTCCAGTTGGCCGTACGCGCCGAAGCTGTGCATGTGATAAATAGGCGGGCCGACGTCAACCGCCTGTGCGGGGTGGCCGACCACGCCCTGTTGTGGGTTGGCGACCGCAGTGCTCGCAGCAGTCGCAGTCGCAGCACCGCCGTCAACCGTAGTGGTCGCAGGGGTCCCGTTCTCATGGTGTCCTCCTCCCGGGGCCGCAGCGACACTGGGGGGGAAGGGCGCGGGCGTCACATGGCCCTGGCTCGAGCAGCTCCTCGTCGTGCCGGTATTCGCTAACGACATCGCATCGAGCCGCTGACTCGACAGGGTGCTCTCCAGCCATTCTTTCTGCACCCACAGGCCCGCACTGCCGGTCGAACTGGAAGGCTGCAGCGGCCCCGCCGCTGCCGCTCCTGCCGGATTGAGCATTTCATTGCCACGCGCTGCTGCTGCCGCTGCAGCTGCTGTTGGACCCCCCGAAGTCGTTACAGCATTCGCGCTCACGACAGGCGGCTGCGGAGAATAGCTTTGATTGTACGGATTGCCCGGCGAGACGCAACTGAAACTCGCCCCCCACGCCTTATCGAAGCTGGGAGTGGCGTGGGCTTTTTTTTTCACAAGTTTTGTTACTTTGCAACGAAATTGAGTTAGGCCCCTGTGAAAATGACTATGCATAGATATCCCCGTTTCTATTGATACCATAGCTATGCTGGCGCGGCGCACCGGCACTGGCCCAACTTTGCGCGAGCGCCTGCGGTCCGAAGCGGCTGGTACCTAATTTTCTGTATAATTGACGCTCTTCCAATTGAATTTGATGAAATGCCGAGCGTTGCGTACGATCCAAAAGATCACGGAATGACGAAACACACGAAAATTGAGCCCACATGTCAATCAATGGTCGCACCTATCTGCGGTGGCTGCGCCTTGGCAGCCTCAGCACTGATAGAACTGCCGGCCGTCGCGACACCATTGACGGTGGCCCCAGAGGTCACGGCGCTGTGTCCCTGCTTCTTCGCATTATTCTTGCTAGCAGCGTTACTACTAGGTGCCGGGAACTTTGAGTTTGGCGGTGGCCCGGATGCTAGGGGCGCGCTGCGAGAGGCAACGAGGGCGGGCGAAATCACGTCTTCCGAATCCGCCGAAACGTCAGAAAGGACCAAACTACTGGAGGGTTGCATGATTGTCAGCTATATCTCTTCGCGTCTGAACGTATTTCGGACTACATAAATGCCATCTACCGACGTGCCGTGATTGATGAATTACGTTTGGAAATTGGTTTCCCAAACGGAACAACAGTTATTTTTACCCGTAATGTTACTGATGCGACGGTCCCATAATCACCTGCTGACCGATCGAATCCCATAAATTTCGACGGACATTTGCGTACAAACAAGAACACCCCATTACATCGTTGATTAAACAAGCTCTACTGACTGTGGATTTTTCCCAACCTGATTACGAAATATTGCCAGGCCAAGCTTCAGAGATCCAATGCAGGACATCCCCTGAAATCTTGCCTCAGCAACTCACATCTCGAAGCCGGTTGCTCGAAAGCGGCCGTGTGCCACTCTCGTTAATGTTGGTCTTAAGCGGCCGTGTGCCACTCAAGGACCATGATAAAACTCACCCATCACCACAAATCCATTATTTGCGGACGATGCTGCGGACGGCCTTCAACAACTTCTGGCCGCGCTGGGACTTACCACCGACCGGGCAGAAACCCTTGATGCCCAACTGCTTGCGAGCGGTCTTGACAGCCTTTCCCCAGGCGGAGATGACCTTGGCGCCCTTGGACCGCGAGGCACGGGCGGAGGCCTTGGCAGACACAACCTTGCCACGCTTGTTCTTCTTGAGGTCACTCTTGGTCAGGCCACCGCTGGTGTGGTGCTTCTTGCCACGGTAGACGCGGGCCTTGGCGCCACGACCGCGCGCGACCTTGCTCTTCTTCATGGCCATCTTACGCATGCCCTTTACGATGATTTCTTTGATTCAATTTTCAGGATTCAGACTGACTGGCTACCTTGTTCTCAATGAGGGATGACGACTGTAAAACTAAAAGGAAAAAACGGACCATTTTCTTCATCGACATCTTCTTCATCGCCTTCATGGACATCTTCATACGACGCATAGCCATTTTTGTGGTGGTTTTGTGTGAGAGAAATAATTCTACGTTGTTTGTGAAATCAATTTTTTCGTGCCAGACTGGTTTAGGGATGTATTCTGCCTATAGTATAACTGAGTAGCTCTGTCGCCTGCCCACACTAGGCATAGGACCAACACTCTCAGCTTACAAAACGAGCCTGATATGTACAGTACTTCTGTGGAGAACAGAAACGCATACCGTCAACGCGTCCAAGCCGAAACCGAATTTTCTCAATCACCCGAATATCCCAGGTAACCGGGTCACCAGGACGCCCTTTTAGGGCATCAACTGGAACAACATGTGTCAAGACTTAGAAGCTAAACATAGAGTTTATTTCTTCTTCATCGACATCTTCATGGCCTTCATAGCCATCTTCCTCATCGACATGCGCATCTTCTTGGCCATCTTTTCGGTTGTTGTTTTTGAATATATCGTCTGAAAATTTTCAGAGTTTATGATACAAAAACGTGTGCGATGCACAAGGGCCCGCCGCACAAAACTACCAAATCAATTACTACTCTGGGCCCGCCGCGCAAAACGGAAATATCTACTGCGCAAGTTGAACAAACAGGGGGAAATCGAACACATAAACGTTCTTTTTAGCCAGCCTGCTTGCCACTGATCACGATTCTGATTCAATTGCCATCGACCTCTCACAAATTTTGGTCCACAACGCATTGAAATACAATGAATCTTCATACACGATAATGAGTTACCGCTAAAGACCACAAAAACACGATGTCCCGCTCATCATGTTGCAAAAAAAAATCATCCCGACACCGATTCGTTTCTTTGCTACCCTGAAATCGGCAAATCTCTAAACTAAACCCTCGAATAGACACTATTCGCAAAAAGCAAAAACATCATCAAAATAACTTTTCGTCCTTGTTGAATAAAAACATATGTGCCTTCTTCATCTGCAAGAAGAAATAGCTCCTGTAGTACGATTACTTCGTTTGCAGATAAGTTGCCAATCGTTCTGTCCATCAAATACACGGTACATATAAATATGCCAATAACCGATTACCATCTTAGCGTCCTCATAATCGCCCACGGACCGTTCGGTTTCCACAAGACAACCTCGACTATGTATTGACAACGTCCCTGGCTACGCGACAGCGTACACTATAACTAACAAAATCATACGGCACAAATTAATCTGCACTTCAAATATTGACTGGTGACACGGCAGAAAAAACTGTTAGAAAGTTCTTCGCCGCCACGTTGATCAATCATATTGCTTACGTGCGAATAGCATAATATTATGTATGCTCTGTACAACAAACACATTTGCAATACTACTCCTTTCCGCGCCTCCTTATAAGATGACTGTAGACCATATACCGTCCTATAATCAAAAAATATTACGGAAAAGAATCATAGCATATGCGCTGCGACAACTACCGAATGCCGCGCACTTAACGCGGTAATCTCTTGAGCTGTCCTTTTAACTAAAGCACCAACTTAGACGTCTGCAGTCTCACACCCACCGTTTGGTGGGTGTGGATCTATTTTTGACACGCATAATGGATAAGGAATAGGATGAATAACTCTGTTTTTTTTTTTTTACAGATTGTTTTACATTAATCTCAGATCTGGAATGGAAAGATTGTTATACTTGAATGAGGTACTGTGGTTGACACGTTGTGTAGAATTCACAACCTGAAATACCATTGTCGCAAACAATATACGCAATTTTGCATGTCGTTGTAGTGCCTGCTACAAAGGGATACTTCTTCAAATTTCTTACTCAATTTTTCTCTATTTATCACACTTCAATTTTGAAAATAGGATCATTATGTGCTCAGCACGGTGCTCGACGCGCGAATTACCGTCATGGGGAGCAACCGCGATGAGTCACTCATATCAAAAAAGTTCTTTACGGTCTAGTTTCGCAGTATTAACTTAATGCACAACTTACGACCATTCCAACAAGAAATTAATACTGCTGTCTGTATCATTCATACTCACCCTGCGAATAGCTCATTCGACCGTCTACAAACAAGGATCGTCTATTATAGGGATTTTTGAAGACACTGAAAATTCCCAAAATTCTCAACAATGAACTTTACGCTGCCACGGGCTCATCCGGGAAGAATTTCAGGCCTTTCATCTCGCTCTGGCGGAGCTGCTCGTCCATGAACGGTAGCGAGTCCAGGTAATCCTCGACCTCCTGCAGCGAGTAGAAGTTACCTTGTTGGGAGAATTCAATCTTGTCTTCACGTATAAATCTTAGCCAGGATTCGAACCCGCACATACTCAACTTAGTTTAAGTTTAGTTACATCCTGTATCCAGACGTACTAGGACCGAAATAAACCTATACTATAGCGTAGTTTACTCTACTATTGCGAAGGGCACTTGGAGTCAATCATAATCACATGACATCCATGTGATGTGATCATGTCACTACAAAAAATACCCAGCGTCGGCACGTAGCGCGAGTAACTGCACATCGGGTTGGCCTCCATGAAGTAGACCCCGTCGTCGCACACCATGAAGTCGATGCCCAACATCGGCAGCATCGGGACCGAGTCGTGGATGCCATCGGCGTATGTGAGCACGTCGCGGAACAGGGGGATCTCCACGGTGTTCTGCCCAATTTTGATACCGTAGACGGGCTCGGGGTCAAGGTCCTCGGAGAGCTTCTGGACCTGCATTCATTATTTGATTAGTTGTATGGTTCTTTCTCTTGTAACCCAACCGTGTATCATTTTTTCATCTAGTTCATTCATTCCACGCACATCATTAATACTGAGCGGCTCTCTATGAAGAGCATGCGATATGAAAATAGACCTTAAAGCTCTGATTGAGGTTGCCGTTGGAATTGGGGGCGCCGTCCTCGCCCACGAGCATCGCCGCGACTCGCGACTTAGTGCCGGCCTTTTTTTCCGAAACCATGAACACCCGCCTCTATATACAGGATGAGAATATCACTCATACCGACGACTCACCGTCACGATTATATAATACCGATACCACAAGACACGTTTATAAATTTCAGGATGAAAGTACCCGGAAGCGTTTGCTCCACACACGGAGCGAGATGGCCGCAGTCTTGACGCAACGGATGACGTTCAACGTTTTCAGCGAGACCAAGATGTCGCGATGGCAATGCAGGTACTGCTCGCACAACATGAATTCGTTGCGTTGGATAGAGCCGTGCTCCAGGAAACCGCGCAGACTCACGCCGCGCGAGTCCTCGCCGAAGGCGCCGGTACGAGGCTTCAGGAACACCTCAGTGTCCCAATCGGGCTCGTCCTCGAGCCGCTGGAGGGTCTCAATCTTCAGTTTTTTTTTGGGTCTTTACAAGCACTTTCGTTCTCACAACCTACGACACGATGTATACATTTGTAACGCTAAGCCCCTCCTTACAAACACCGTATGCCTAAGCTTTCTGTATTAACATGCGTAGGTACCAATATGAATATGGCTGAAACGAGTACCAGATTCTCTTGATTGTGGATGCGGCTGAACTTCAAGTTTTTCATTTGCGGCATACTCTTGGTCTTCTCTTTCATGTACGTCAACTGCCCTAACTTATCGGCCATCATCTCGAAGATGTGGGGGAACTGGGCGCGCAGGATGAGCATGTCCACAAACACGTGGTGGTCGAAACGTACGAAGAAGTTCCAGAAATTGCGGAAGAGGGTGGAAACCTTTTTTTGTACTATGCGTTTCGCAATGTAGCGCATCGCAGACTAAATGAAGATTCAATCACTATCAATCAACGACATAAAGAGCATTTTCCTCCTGAAATAGTGAAAAAAGAAACGAGAAGTTGCATCCACGGAGCCTCCCGGTTGGGCAGGAAGTATTTGGTTCCATAGCCATCAGTATCCTTTTTTGAGTTTTTGGATCCCGGTCAGTAGTGAATACAGCAAGAACGGCATATGAATTCCAGATCGTCGTACTATGTACTCTTCGTTGCAAACACAGACAATTACGACACTAGCAGAAGAAAGCCGAACCTGACGCTTCACCATGTGCTCGAAGTCATGCACGGCGATGACATCTTCCAGCTCATTGACCATCACGTCATGGATGTCCACGTCCGCATTGGAGGCCGCCTGTTGCTGCTCGCGACAGTACTGGAAGAGATCCTTTTTGTTTGGTCCGGGCGTTTCAAATATCATTCATTAGGCTCGGTACCTACTATGAACATCACTACCCATATCCGCTTGCAAAAAATCTAGGACACTGTTTGTCGGAAGGCCTGTACTGGCTCAATCTTCAAATCTCATTCACTATGACCGCTCATTCACTATAGTATACACATCGTCTAGTAGTTATACCTTCGAGAGCTCGCCCCAACTCTTGGCCTTCGACGCGATGTACTCCTCCTTGGCCTCGTCCGACAGGACGCTGTCGCGAATGCGGTGCTTCTTATTGCACTCCAGCACGCCCATGGACTCGATGTTCAGCCGCTGGTTGTTGGACAGTTCGAATTCGTGGGGGTGGCAGTACACCGGCATGCTGTAGTACTCGGTCGTGCAGTACACAATGTGCCCGAAGTCCTGGTAGCAGTGTTTTCATTCTTATCTAGAGTATCATCTTTCCTCACGGCATACATAGGGATGTTCCTCCGTGCCACAATACTTAAACCGTAATTCGAATACGTAGATCGACAAATGTTGGTCTACAACGATTTTTAATCTGAGTGTATCCTAATTATCGATCGTGTTCGACCTGGTACATGCGCGCGAGATTCGGGAAACGACGGGTGGCGCCGTCGATGCAACCCATGGGAAAGCGGGCGTACCAGCACGATGTCACCACGTCGTCAACGCCCAGGACCTGTTCCCCACCCTTCACCTACAGTTTATTGGGAGAGGTAGTTCCAAAATAGCCGTAGTCGAACCTTCGCACCGAATATGTAGGGACTTGAAATGACCTACTATCATCTATCGAACGTCGTTCGCGTGTCGATTCAATTCGCCATTATGAATCCGGATTCCTATTAAAATACAATGAATGATAGCCCACGCCGTGATGCGAAGGTCGAATACCTTTTTGTCATAGCCGTGGCGCAGAATCCGAGGAGACAGGGCCAAGACCGTCCAGAAAAACATGACGGCGCAGTTAAGGGGCATCCAACTGCTGTCGTCCGCGCTGAAACTGGCAATTTGGCCACCTTCGTTTTTGTTCCGTATGATGGTCCCGAATTGTGCAATGTCCATACAAACATCAATCTCGGAAGTCGGAACAATCTCGGACTCTTAAAATGTTGAAACCTTTCGAGTGACTGTCAAAAAAAGGATACCGAGGAAGCCACACAAAATCAAGGCGCCAACGGTGATGAGAAACTTGTTGTTGATGATGTAGCGGACGAACCTTTGATTATTTGTGGATTTCAATATCGGGCATAACAATCACACTATTTCCCGACTACGTAGTTCTGTCCTTTCTAAGAGTGAATCGTGATATATCGACTTAGATCATAAAATATCTTCAGTACATGAACCTTGGCGCCGGCTCCTTAAAAACCGTGGGGAACTTCTCGACTTTCCTGGTCGACATCGGCGAAAAGGGGTCAAGCGCGTACTCCGGGTTCACCTAAAAAATGAATATACGCGATATTAGATGAGCACGCGTTGCGCGATAACAAGGAGCTGTTGATTTAGCAAACACACTACTGCAATACAATGGACAACCCCGGAAGGCTGGTTCAGTTGCTTAAACGCGTACCTTGGTCCCATACGAAACCATGCCGCCCAGGATGACAAGACCCACCAGCGCACTGTTGATCTGCAATAATGTAGAGGGGTCGACATGCTCGTGTGCACCGGCCTTTTCGAATGTTTGTTTTGGTCCAATCACGAATAATTCTTTGTCAATGATCAAATCGGACAGAAGCCAAATCAGTTTGTAGAATGACTACATTCGAAACGCAAATAACACCGCAAGAGCGAGCAGCTCACCCTCCAACACTAACGGGACGGCAAGGATGCCAAGAGTCGTCGTCTGCGCCATCTTTCCTGAAGACATTTTCTGAACTCCGAGTGCACCCATTTTGGCCCGCTCCGGGCTTGTCTTCCTTTCCCGCACCATTCGATCACTTTTAGAGAAGACACAACACCGACATATTAGCATACATTGCACTATTCGTGTCGATTTATTTACCTATGCTGCCACACTAGTGATTGTGGCCTGATTTTCTTGGAAGTGCTCATTACACCCGATCATTCACACCCCGCCTCTACCCGACCAGTCCAAATATGAATCTTCTACAGTACGTTATAAGGGAATTCTCACCACAAAGGTACAATGCTTTTTCCAATGTCCCATTCAGTCTCAGCTCTGAATTTCTGAATCACTTTTAGAGGTTGTCATACGGTCACATTTAATCATTGAGACATACCGTCCAGAATGCTGGTCGCGCCCATGGTTTTTTTGCTGACTAATTACGGCTTTCAGGACGGATATAGCTTTTACAGTGTGGATGGATAATGCTACCTACATGTGACTATGCATCAAAATCTACCAATGCTTGCATGAATGCTCGAATCGCAGCTGTGTAATATACGCTTCTTGAAAACCCCAAGAAAGTACCTCTTCTCAAAGCGATCGGTTTTACGTCTTCCCGAAAGAATACACTGCAGTAAGAACGGCTGCTTCTTTACCGACTGGCGCCTCCCCGTCTAATCATTAGACTCTCATGATCCTCCCGCGATACGCTCCGAAACTAAAGAACACGTAGTGAAAGGAACTCGATAGAGGATAGAAATGCTTCCGGAAGACCTTGTCTGGTTATCCGGTATCGTCGCGGCAGGACGCTTTTTGTCTATTTCATAATATGCAACGCAAGGCCATGGTCTATGAGATTTGCTGCGACTTTAATTTGCTCCTTCAGAGAACGTCATGCGAATAAATAGCACTGGAGAAAATTTCCACAATACCACCTATTCCACGATAGAACAAAAAGGATCGTTCATCCCCCCGCTGTATACAGATCGCAACTTAATAGCTATTCCGTCTCCTGTAGCTCCGTACCACCTCTCACTTGACAAATAACGCTTGCCTTGGCTTTGCTCTACTAAAATACTAATCAACCACTACGCGGGAAGAAAACTATGTATACGAACCTAACTTCTAAGAATACACTATCGATGATCGCCGCTCAGCGTATCTATGCTGGCTGGACGTTTGTACGCGAGTAAGGACACTCGGTTTTTCTAAGGAATGATACAATACATGCTAATATGGTGTTTGATAATGATACGATTATTTGATAGACTTGTTAATGTTAGACTTGTTTTGTTAATTCTTTTTTGATAAGCAGATTATTGGTGTAAAAATGTAGATAATAAAAACTAGTACGCATAGTGCAACGGATTAGTAGCCATACACAATTGGGGGTCAAAAAACTACAATCCTCTACATCGTCGGCCAAAAATTCGCAATTCACGTAGTGGACACGTCCTTGCTTTTTGAATGACCGATCTCAAATCATACGCCATCTGATGACTGGCATAGATTTTACTATTAGAGTGTTACGGAACCGCAACACTTTTTCCCTCCGGGTACTACCAGTTCGTCTGAACGGTGAGCATTGGCCACAGTCTCTTCTTTTCCGGCAACGGTGCCACCTGTTGGGTATGCTGGGCGTCAATCTTCTCTGCAGCTCGCTTATTGGCGGCCTGTCTCTCTAGCGCTTTCGCTTGCGAATGGAACTTACCTTTTTTTAAATTTGTCAGAATTGCAAACTTAGGTGAGCGATTCTACCACACAATTTCCAAATCGTTCTTGTTGGGTCGCAATCGTTCTCAAATTACTTTCTCACATAATATGATTCATGATATTCGACGCACACCTCCCTCAATCCGTGAACATAAATAATTGCAGATTATAATTGGAGATACTTTTCTCTAACGCAAATTGGCGACGCTGCGCTTCGTGCATTTCCTTCGTTCGGTAGACGACCTGCATGTCCAGACGCGGGAGCTTCGGCATTTCTCTTCTGCTGCTGTCGCCGCTACTACTGCCAGCACTACTATTTTGTCGTTGCAATGGCTCGTTTGGCCACAATCGCTTCTGCGTGTTCGGCGTGATGGGTGGCGTCTCATTTACATCATTGTCCTCCTCATTACTTTCCGCGCTGGGTTCTACCAAGTGGCAAATGCGGTGCTCCGTTGCCTTCGCCGCCGGAATCTCTATTTTCTTACTTGGTTTCCTCTCTATTTGCTCTGCGCTAGTTCCGCTCTTCGAGAAATAGCCAACAATCCGTCCAAACGCACCCTGCTTAGGACTGGGCATCTTTGCGAATTCCACGTCTGGCGCTTCTTTGGGTCCACTCGGGCGGGTGACGGCCACGCTGATATTGTCGGAGGATCCCAAAACATCATTCTCTTCGCAAGAACTGCTACTGGATGGCGTTGGCTCGGAGTTATTATTTTTCCGTTCGTGAATCGCACGTGACAACGAACCCCGGAATGGTTTCTCGACAAGTCCCGGGGTTGTACAAACAATCGCGTTTCGGTTGTACAAACTGCCACGGGATCCGACCGAGTAGAGGCTTGCCCCGCCGATCGAATAGCTGCCGTCCGCAGTCGCCGACGACGCGCCAAACCGGTCCGAAGAACGGGCGCTAGTCGCTTCCGTGAGGTTGCTGAGTCCCGATGCCGACTGGTGCTTGAGGTCGATCAGGTTGCTTCGCGAATTCTTTGACTCCGAAAGCCGCATCGACTCCAAGCGGTGAATGTCGCTTTTGGACAGGCCGCCCTCGAGGCAGCTCATCTCAATTCTTCTGCTAGTAGCCGTGACGTTACCACCGTTGGCACCGTCTTGCGTCTCCTCCAGACCGGCGTACTCTTCACCGCTGGCCGCGCGTAAGAGCCCCGCCCGCCGTAACACGTAGAACAAAGGGAGCGTAGTCACCGACACCCACACCACCAGCGACAACGATACGAACAACTGGGAAAGGAAATTGCCGTCGGGACTGACGCCGATGATACCTTTTGTTGAAATTGTACTCATCCTTCTCCGGGTTCTTCTGCTGCTGCTGAGATGAGGTCAGGGACCTCTGCGTCATTGTTTAGGGGGAGGGGGTTGTGGGGCTTCCCATGGCGTCCACCTTCTACATGGGTTCTTCTATGACGTCCACCGTCTACATATAATGATGTAAACGATTAACTCATAATGTACGCTCACATATTTAAGCAGAAGAAGCCCATCTTTATGATATAATGTCGCTCCGGCGATTCTCAATCTTGAAAAAAACGACATGTCCATACCTGCTAGAAGAAAAACTCATAGATATCAATCATTGCACCAAAGTAAGTCTAAGTCAAGAAAGTAAATCAATACCGTGATCTGCGTCGCAGAACGCGATCAACAACAAACCCCAGATGCCACAGATTCCGTGGATGGAGAAGGTGAGCCCGGGGTCGTCCACGCCGGAGCTTTCTACGAGGAACTTCGTGCCGTGCGCCACGATGGCGCAGGTGAAGCCGATCAAGGCGGCCGCGAAGGGCTCAATGCGTGCGGCGCCCGCGGTTGCGCCCACCAACGCGGCGCGCAGACCGTTACAGAGCTGCACAAGATCGAAGGTGCCGCCGCGTAGACACACGCCCAGCATGAAGTCCGCCACGCCCACAGCCAGCGTGGCTATTCCCAAACTAACAGCGCCGTTCTTCACGGCCGCCGCCTGCTCCTGCGGGGTGGGAAGGATGAAAATCGATGTGGATGTGATGCCGATCAGGCCGAACCTATCATTTTTTGATGAATTAAACCATCAATCGTCCTTTCCGAGAGGGTCCGTTTCGCGGCATGTACGCATTTCCGCACATGCAAATATACACCACGCCCGGCTGATCATCACTCTTCCTCCGGAAAGACACCATATTACCGTATTATAACAACAGAATCACTAAAATAAACACACTTGTCCAATAATATGGCAATGCAAGAACAAAACATAGACACGAGGCCCACAATTCAAACTAAATTAAAAAGCACCAAAGGCTCAACGTTCCCACTGGCACCAACCAGGCCGGCGGAATACTCGGCGGAAAGATCCGGCGGGGGCCGCACATGATGCACGCGTGGATGGCGGTAAACCCGGCCACGGCGTTCAAAACGGCCATAGACCCGACCCCCGCAACCGGCGCGCTCTCCGCGCCCAGATACCGCCCGAAGACGGCTTTTAATAGACCGTTCTCCGCGTAGACCATGTGCGCCGCGATTGGGTACACGAGCAGCGACACGAACAGCGCTGTGATTTTTTTTTTACTTCAAGTTCAGTTCACAACTATCCAGAGAACCGTGAAATTATGATTGAATAGATTCCATTCGAGGACTATGCTGCAGGGACCCTGCCGCGTGCGACCCCTCAAAAACAGATAATACGAAGAAGAGACAAAATATGCGGTAGTAAGAAAGAAAAAGAGAAACTCATGATCAGAAATCCTGTCCAATCAACGCGGCCGGTGAGCGTAAAGCCTACGAGAATGGGCAGTACCGAAGCGCACGCCTGATTTGTTTTTCTTGATTTAATATTAAGGAGCCGCGCTGCAGGCTCATGACAATCGGCAGCTGATATAACAAACGCTGAAACTAAATATGACTCAGTAAATGATAATATCTGCAAAATATTGCAAAAAAGTGGAATGAAAACGACGCTCATTAAAAAAAAAAAAAAACCAGGTGGAAAACGCTCTCGGGAGAGGTCTCCCCGGAGATGGCGGCGAATCCGTAAATGCGCTTCTGGCCGGCCGCGTCGTGCCCCCACACCAAATCATGGCCGATCGCTAGCCAGCAAATGCCTGCGATCAGCGCGCCGGACAGATTCTTGGAAAGCACGTTTCGCCAGGACCTCGTAGAGTAGTTTTTTGCATGACTTAGAAATTTGCTTCGCTCCTTTTGTAGCTTTGATTTTCCGGGGTCTATGCTGCTTACCCCGCAGCGCCTATTCAATTCAATTCAATTGGTTCTTATTCTTATATGTACTTTCTTTCGAATGACACAGACGTGGTTTTAAATTTGACGTCCTTTCTTTCCATGGGGAAATTTACAAAAATATGAAACATCTATAATATAATATCAATCATGTAGTCAAGCATAAAATGTGATACTTCGGCGACACGGTGCGGAGCTCCAGCGCGGAGAGACCGAGCACCACGAGCAAGATCGAAACGACACTCATGTAACTCAAGTAGTTGGCCTGCAGATGCCGTCCGATATCCTTTCGTTTTTTTTTTTGTTTGCATGTTATATCGTGTAGCAACAACCACAATTGAAAATTCAAAGGCACAAACTACTATGCACTGCAGGCTCTGAGTGCAAGCGATGGCTGCTATTATATGACAATATCTTATTTTTTTCACGTCCCACGTGCAATTAAATGTTTAGATTCAGTCAAATGTTTGTTTTTGATGATGTGCGAGATTCAAATGATGTTTTTGATGAGACTTTCAAATGCCCAGACTGCGAGATCATTCATGCTCGCAGGGTCACGTAATATGGTAATATCATCGCGATGATTTTAACTCAACTCAAATTGTTGAAGAATTTAGTATACCTCCGAGCTCAGGATGCGACTGGGAATAGAGGGGTCTTTACTTGCGAGGAATCCATCCAGGTTTTTGGGTCCCCCTGCAGACACGCTTTCGCTATAATGTGACATCTTCGTATTGATCAATGGGATGGGGTCTTGGGTTATTACGCGATACAATAACGATATAGCGAGCTTTTTGATTGAACAAAAATTTCTTATATATTTTGAATATACACAGGCGCTTTAATTTTACAGTAAAAAAAGCACAGCGTTATTCTTCATACAATGATAGACCTACTGTTTTTGTAAAATACAGATGACTACTATTACAGTATTACTTGTTCTATTTAGATATTGATGTGTTGAACTATACGTCTAGTCTCTCCTTCTTCTATTCTAGATTATATAACTGTATTGCTCAAAAAGGAAAAGTCTGCTTAGTAACGTTAGTATACCTCCGCCTACTTCTAAATACTTTACTGTTTATATTTATACAACTAGTTCGCGAAAAAAAAAATGCCGAATAGAAAGAACCCCGCCGCGAAAAAATATTTCGCAACGCGGTCCCTACTCAGCACGAAAATATACTATACGGTATAGTTCTGCGTTTTTTTTTTCTTCTTCATGATGGATCACGCGTATTATTATCATGATAACAGTAACTTCAACAATCCTGTATAGGATTCCTAGTCCCACACTCTGTATTATAATACTGCTTCTCTACCACAATTGTTCAAAACCTACTACGCAAAAAACGTCTTCCCACACGTCAATCGTCTTAATGTCATGTGACTTTTTCGTTTATCATTAAAACAATATGGACACCCTAGGTACCTTCCCCCCACGCTTAATATCATGATATCAAAACTTCTATGATTCAATATTTGTAAAATCTGGCGGCGGGAAGACTCCCCGCAAGGCTCAATATCACGAGAAGGATGACGTTACGAACAGGTCCGAGATTAACCACAACCTACATGACGCACCCTCATGCTTTTTCTTCAGTCAATCAAAAAAAAAACAACGGTTTATAATAATGTGAAGAACGCAGAAATATTGAACTACTGAATACAAAATTATCACGCATACTGAATCCGTTCGATTATATGGAGAAAACGATACGGATTTGAAAAAAAAACACGGATTTTAAAAAAAATCATCATCATGATGAGGTGTTTTATTTCCGTGGGCTCGGCGAACGATTGTTTCTGTTCGTCTTCCTATTTGGACTGCTGTTCTTCACGCTCTTCTTTCGCGGCTCTTCTTGCACGCTTTTGGCGGCTCGTTCGAGACCGGGCGGCGGCGGAATGTGATCAACGAGAAAAAGACTTTTTGCGGCCCTTTGATCTCTTATTCCAATACTACTACTTGGATTACTGCTGCTCGAGGAGGACCCTGTCCTGCCAGTAATACTACTACCCGTCGAAGATATAGTATTTGTGGGTTTCCTTCTATTCGGAGAAGAGGAGCCTAACTGTTGTGTATCTCGCGCTTTCTCGGCGGCGCTCTCTCGCCCCGCAAAAGAAGACTGACGTGTACCTTCTTCTGTGTTGACCCGAAAATTCACGCTCTTCTTTCTCTTCAAGCTACCATTATTATTATTACTACTAGAAATATTCTCCTTACTAGTGCTCAGGGTCCGCATACTGCCGCTAATATTGTTGCTGTGCTGCTTGTTGTTGCTCGTTGTTCTCTGCATATAATGGCTAGGAGGAATGTGGTGGTCTGCGTAATGGGGATCCGCGTAGTAGCTATCCGCAGTGTTGTAAGCGCGCATTATTGGTGACCTAATATTTTGCATGTCTATTGTGTCGCGCTGGGCTCTGCCAGAAGACCCTCCTGCAGCTGTGTCGCTGATTCCAGCGAGGCGCGGGCTGGTGACGTGTTTTTGCATACTGTAGTGGGTGTAGGGCGCTTTTTGGCGAAAATACTCCTCGGGCGCCGCTCCAGGGCTCCATTCGTCGTACTGTTCTTTCCCCTCTAAATACCGATCCCAGTCCGCGGCGAAGGCGGGGGTACTTTCAAATGGATACAGGTCGCCGTAACTGTAGTGGTAGTGCGCCGGCTTGTACGACTGATGGTCGCCCGGGGCCCCCGTGAACCGTACCTTACGACCTGTACCATCGTTGTGGTACATCGTTGTTGATTGTTTGGAGGCTCTCCCCGAAGAAGAATGTTGCCATCCCAGTGTGTTTGTCTCCCAGTCGGAGCCGCTCCCGACGCTCCTCCGATCTTTTATGTAATTATTTTGAGAATTGTGATGATAACCTCCTCCTCCGTAAGAATTGTGATAACCTTCTCCACTATTACTATTAGCAGGATGATGATTGTCGCGATGATTGTCGTCGTCATACGTTGTGGCAATGTGTGGGGCGAGAATTTCCAGGACTTCCGAGGGCACCGACCACGGCGAAGCGGTATCCACGGTGTTGGGACCCGCCGCCGAGGCCGCGAGGCCGCACTCCATGTCGACGTTGGTCACCTTTTTTTTTCAGTATAGCATTCCAATCCAAGAGAACGTTAGTATCTAATATGACATGTACTACGCAAAGCCGGTCCCATGCACTTTCTAACAGGAGATTTTCTAATAGTCAAAGACAGAATTGCATACTCAATGATCTTGTTATGGAACATTTTTTTTTTATGAAACATTCTTAGAACTGCTATTATAGGGGCTCTTAGAACTATTAAATCATGCCAGAAAACCTGCTTTAAAACACGACAACAAAATTTGGTCATAGTTACACATCAATACACAATCGGATGAATGGGCACCTGCGGGCTAAGGGGGCCGCCCCGGTTTTGGATCAGAATCCGATTCAGTTTTTTACAAAATTTGAGTTTCTGCAGCGTCTCGACCAAATAGGCCGGCGGCGGGTCGTGCACGCTCAGCCAGCCGCAGTGCGGGTCGCCCAGCTGGGGAATGTTCACCTTAATGAATGTTATTGTGGGGCCCCTTGAGGGATCTATCAAACTACCCTGCCACACACAGTATCTCAACTTTTTATAACAACCCCACCCATCATAACCCTTTTTATAACCCTTTTATAACCCTCACTGCCCGATCAACGAGGGTCCTCTATTAGATGATCTACACACCTAGCGTTGCGTACATACCACGAAATCATTTAAAAGATAGGCCCCATAGCAACATGAACTAGTTCACCTTGTGCGCATGGCAAAACAGAAAATCCGTGATCTCGGCGTCGGACTGCTGCGCTTGTATAGATTCGACGTAGCTCTGGTCCCCCACCAAGCCGGCGCACTCTTTTTGAAAGGGCTTCTTCTCTCTGTTCGCAGTAGTAGGCTCCTCTGCTCCCGCAATAGTAGCTCCTCCTTCCTTATTTGTTGTACTCAAGGAGGAGGGGAGCATCGGACTGTTAATAACGTCAGTGTTATCCGCACTCTCGCCGCCACCACTCCAGATTTGCAGATGCGTGCGGATCTGGTGCGTCTTCGCGGACACGCCCCGCACGGCCATCAGCGTGTACTGTTCGAAATCTTCCACCTCTTCTTCTTCCTCCTCCAAATAATTTTCTGCAAAATAATTCTCAGTTGAATCCTTCAAGAAGGTCTTCTTCCTTTCCATCTGACTTTTGCTTTTCATATCAATGTTGTTGTGTGCTCCGCCGGAAGAGCTACTTGTTGTAGCTCCTTCGGAACGACTCACTTCCAGCTCTACCTTCGGCAGCGTCGTCCGGCTCCGCCCGATCACCGTCTGAGCTGGAGGATCCTCCTTTTTGCCCTTGGTCAGATACGCCAGCACCTGGTACAAAGTCTTGCAAGCGCCCGCCTCGTACAAACACCTTTTTTTGTTTATAATAAGCTTGCACGCGCCCGCCTCATACAAACACCTTTTTTTGTTCATAGACTTACACGCGCCCGCCTCATACAAACACCTTTTTTTGTTCCTTAGTAGAATCAATAATACTTACTATGAAAATATAGAATCAATAATAGTACAAGTTTTATAGTTTGAGCGCATACGATATTTGCATTATGAACTACTATAGTATCTATAACCATAATATCAGAAAGAGAAGATGAAAATCAAAGACGTTTTTTCGTAATGAGGTAATAATGCACAAAAAAGAAGAGAACGTTTTTTCGTTGATGTTCAGGCAATTGTCCGCGTTGGGGCACTTGCTCCACTTCAAGATGCCGTCGTTCACCTTCTTCGCGCAGCTCTCGCACACGACGACGCGTGACTCGTGCTCGTCCTTCCGCTTGCACAGCGGCGCCTCGATCACGCCGTGCCACTTACTTGGGTCCACGTGGCCGTGGATTAAGCACAAAAATTCCTTTTTTATAATGTAAATTTATTGTCATCTATACGATTGTCATCTATACGCCCCTTTGCAATTATCATACGCTGCATTTATGTTACCTAATATGAGTTTGAATTATAATATTGGTGGCGATTGACCATGCGAAGTGAGATTTTGTAATAAGACGCGAACTCGAATAAATAATATGAAAAAAAATTCCTTGGCCGCGGGCTGGTACCCCGCGTCCGCGTCGTTTAAGGATTTATGCGCCTCTTGGTCCAGGGCGATGACGACCGGACCTTTTTTATACTAATCAATTTTAGCTGATGACCAATAATTTGGCATTGCTTTAATAATAACAAACACATCAAGAAAAAAATGTCATAGATTAGATGCTTGAAACTGTGCCCTATACTATAATAATTTGGAAGAAAATGAAGAAAAACGATTTAATGTACCTGAGACGTCTCGGTCCAATTTACACTGCAGCCCGAAGGCGCTCATTTTCACGCCATCCGCATTGGTCTGAGCGCTATTTTTTTTTTGTATTAACATCATGCAATATTAATATTTATACGACTGCTAATGGATGATTATAGAATGGATATTACTGAATGTGTTCATAGCGTTGCATGCAAACCCACGAAAGGGTCAAAAACAATTACATGTTTTTCTTCATGCGGCGCGTTTTGTCAGAGTGGCACACGAACGGATACAAATCCCCGTACTCTCGTACCAAGTGCTGCACTAGGTGACCGTCGAGGACGCCCGCCTTCGGCTTGAAGGTACGGATCTGTGTTTTTTAAAATCTTCTATAATAGGAGATCTACAAACACACCTAACGCTGTTGCATACAGTAACATCATACCGCGAAATTATGTAAAAAAACTAAAAGATAAGCCCTATATCATCATCATCATGCGCTTCTCCCTACTATCGTGGGAACTTATTTAATATCATACATAATCTAGCAACAACATGATCTATTAAAAATCTAAAACCTGGTGGCGGTTCCCGTTATCGCACAGCCAGTTCACGGGCTTGTGTAAAACCAGAATTTTCGCGTCCTTGTACAGTTCGAACGCCTCCTCCGCGGGCGTATAGTCCGTGTCCAGCTCGGGCAAGCGCGCCGGGATCATGATTTGCTGTACCTCCTTCTTGCCGTTCTTGGAGTTCTTCGCAATAGCCTGCTTGGAGCCTTTGCCGGACCTTTATATTGTAATTTATATTGTCTAGTACCAACATTGTCTATAATAAGAAAACCTATCAGGTTTGAATATAATGCAGACTGACACAGTCAACATTGTCTATAAATAGATTGGTACAGTCAGACAATCTGCCTGTAATGTGTGAACTATAACATAGATACCCTTTTTTGTTGTAGGCTTGTTTCCCATTCTGTTGATGCCCATGGTTCTCATAACCATGATTTTCGTATTCGTAGGGTCCCGGGCCCCCATACGAATCATAGCTATTATAGCTCCGTTCCAGCCCAGTAGGCGGGGCCCCGTAGGCGGGCGGCGGCGGCGCAACCCCGTATTCTGCCCCCCGCGAGGGGCGGGCGGGGCCCGCCCCATGAGCATGTCCGTGTTCAAATTCATTCGGGGGCATGCCGAAATACCTTTTTATTTTTCATTATTTTCGGGGGCATACCGAGATAGAATTTTTTTTTGTCAATTCGTATTTATTGTCGCACGAAGACTTTGACCCATTACAATTATGACACTGGTTGGCAACACAGTGAACAAACAATAGCTGATTGAAAATCGGGACCCCAAGGCACTTACCACTGCAAATCACTGCTATTAATACTGTTGTTGTTGTGTGGTCTACGGTCGGCGTTTTCTGAAAATTATTAAGATACGGCATCGGAATCCCCGTCGGTCCGTAAGCCACGGGGGCCACCGGGACGCCGTCCGCGCCATAGAAAACTGGGACGCCCGCCAGCTGCAGCTGCCCAGCCGTGTGCCAGTCCACCGGCGCCTTTTTTTTTTTGTGTGCCAGTCCACCGGCGCCTTTTTTTTATTTCCCTTTGGGGGAAATTTATAGATCTGTATGTGATCTATCTACGCATGGTGTCATCATGAGCCGTCTCGAGTGAACACATGTTGAGTGTACTCTTCTTGGAATATTATGATGATAACATTAAGCCCGGGTCCCTGCAAAACATTTGCAGGGACCCGGGCCCGAAACTAACAGTACGGGACTGACTGTCCAAAAACTAATACTAAAGGATGTTCTTCAGAGGCTGCTATGTATATGTTTAACGATATGCCATGGCATACTGCTATCAATTCATAAAAGGCCCTAGAGGGCTCTATACTGCTACCATAGCAGGAGGAGGAGCTCCGGCTCCTCCAGGGCCCCTGCGGGGAGACAGCGGTCTCGGCGCCTGACTGCTAGAAGTACCGCTATAATTATTATTGTGACTCCAGTTCTGTTGTCCTTGTTGTCCTTCCCCGGGTCCCCCCCTCTGACTCATCTTTCTTAGCAGCATATTATTTTCCTTGTTTAAGTACTTTTATTATAGGAATCTCCGAATAATTATAAATTGCGCCGGCACTACGAAACAATACTATAGAAGATCAGAAAAAATTTGGTTCTTGATCAACTAACTCTATAGCCGCAATTATAATGTAAATTATGGATCCTTGATTCAATTTGTAATGCTGCGGTTGCTGCAATTCAAAAAGAGAAACTTCGCTCGCAATTCGATATACGGTATTAATTGCTGCTCGCCTTTCAAATTGATAGCGGAAATCGCTGTTTGCAATTGTCGCTAATTATAATTTGGAAAAATTGTATCTACATATCGCTTGTTTTGCTGAGATATTGATTTGTATTTACTCCTAATTTTTTATTGTCAACTGATGATTCTGCATCACGTTTTTTTTCTTTGAAAAATAATGAAATTACATCGTGAAAAAAAAGGCAACAATGCACTGCTGCTATTAGTGAGGCACTGGGCCTCTGCACTTAAATAGGCTTTAAAATAGGCTGTCCACGCACCTCTACAAAGACTCTTGATATTTCCAACAGCGGGAAAAATACCATCTATCTCCCACAGTTATTGAAATTGGACTTCCTATAAAAAACCCACAAGAAAAAAAATGCATGGAAGAAGGAACGCCCCTTGTAATGTATCATGAACACGCTCTTTTTCTAAGGCCTTTAATACTGGACCAATACTCGCAGAGACATGGTCTACTATAATAATAATTATTCTTTCTCAAAATTAATAATGCTGCTGCTAGAATTCCTGCTCGTGGTGGTTGTTGAAATATTAAGACTGATACGCGTGTTGACCGTACATTCCTACGTTCTGTGCGTTACGACAAATCAGACTATAAATCGATATACCAATGAGCAGAAACAAAAAAAAAAAATCAGTCTGCGGCGAAGTGCGCGGGGCCCCTAACTATTGCGGAGGCCCTATTGCGCGGGGCCCCTGTTCTGCGAATGGGACCTAAGCAAATTAGCTTAGGATTTGCTTAGGGACCCTAATAATTAATAAGTAATCATGCATAGAAGTAGGTAATACTGATACAATATTTATGATTTCTACAGACGCAATGCGGAATCTCATGTCTTCGACTGTTATATACTTTCTTTCAACAATTTTTCCATCATTGATTAATCCGCACGGTGGTGCCAGCTGCAAAACTACTTCTCATTTTGGAAAAGAAAAGCAGCGCAGGCTAACACTAAATAAACATCAATCGACGAAAGCATCATTGTTGTCGCAAGACGTCAGCTGGTCTGTTATTGATGACAATTTGCATTATGATAACGAACAATAATTTTGGAATACGTACGTGCAGGGCAGATTATACTCTCGAATGAAGATTATATCACAAGATCATTCTGAATACAACTTTTTTTTTGCTACAACGATAATGATATGACACACAATGATGCTGTTTTGGCGCCCCGTTGATGTCAACGAGCCACCGAGATGTACACCACGGCATCAATGTGATGATGACAGATTATTAGGACAGAGAACAATTACGCTTCAGTACGGATTTCTTATTTTCTACGATATTTTTTGAATGAGTAACAATGTTTTTTTTGTACTAACGATCACAATGTCTGCCAAGGGCTCGGTCAAAAACATAACATAACCGCGCAACCCGGACATCTTTTTTTCTGACACGAAACTTAATCAAACTCTGAGTTTCGCGCGCAGCTGCTGGATCTCCTCGTTGTCCTCATTGATCTCGGCGTGGTCCTCGTAGTGCGGGTCGGCTTTCATCTGGTTTTTGTGTTTCATGGCATACGCCATACTGTAGTGTCATCCGCAGATGTTCGTTCCATAACGTATCCCAAATCATGTCACGTGCACAAATCGGGGCTAGGAAACGAATCTTTGAGACTAATATAATATGTGCGTGAAAGGGAATATGCTGGGAAGTGTCATCCTTATAAAAAAACCAGGATTTCGTGGATATCCCATATGATGTCGTAGCGCTTGTTCCAGTGCGGGGTTCCGAATCTTTCTGTTCCGCTGATAGCTGGCCAGGCTAATTCGGGCTGCTTTAGCGCTCGAACATACTCCCCGTCATAGGGGGGCCGCGGAACCTTCTCGCGATACCCCTCGAAGATGTTTCTGAGCTGCCCGACAGCTTCATCCAACCACTCCTCAGAAGTTTTTGGATTTGATTTGATCTGATGCACTGTTCAGCGATGGGTCCGCAGAGATGGCTGCCTCAATGACAATCACGGAAGATAATACAAGTATTAAAATATTAAGCAACGATATATCATACAACAAGCCGTGGTGGGCGGCGCGAAACACGCCAAAGATCAACTCGTGAAGAATTATTCGGCTTGGTTCGTGACAGGTGTAGCGCCGCGCAGCGGCGAATAAAACAGTCAAAGGGTCTCTTTGAGTTCGCGTGGCGCGCCCACGGTTGTTGTGTGTACCGGTGTACGTTTTGACGCATGGAGATCAGGTGTCGAGCGCGCGGTACGCAATCGTGCATCCCTGCGTCCGGATCTTATAGCTGTGCAGTCTTAAAGATGCACCGCTTGGACTCGAAAGCACATTAGCCCTTGCGTCGCGTGGCGTGCGTCGCGTGCCGTACCCGTGCGCCGCGTGCCGTGCCCGTGCGCCGCGTGCCGTGCCCGTGCGCAGCGTTCCGACCGGGTGCGTTGTGTGCCGTTTCCGTCCGTCACATGCCGTGCCCGCGCGTCACGTGCAGTGCCCGTGTGTCGCGTGCCGTGCCCGTGCGTCGGGCGTCGTGTCTAGCTGCCACGGACCGAACCGTTTTAACGGAAGCTTCCACGCTATAATTTTCACCACTTTGACCCCATCTGAACGCACATTTAACCACCTCGACCCCATTTGTGACCACATTGGGCACACACATTTGACCACATTGGACCGACTTCTGGCCACTTTTGACCAGTCGGACCCCCCTTTTCACCAGTTGACCACTTTGACCCCACTTGCAACTTCCCCCCCTCGAAACCCAACCCGGGAAAATGTGCTCAAAAAGTGCTCACAAAGTGGCCAAAATCTGGCCAAATGTCTGTTTTCGCTTCCCCCAAACCGTAAATCATGTTTAAAGGACGCAAAATGGGGCCCCGGTGGTCAACGACTGCAGACTCAGTGGCCAAAATGTGGCCTGTGGGTGCTCCAACAGTGGGGGCCACTTTTTGACCATCTGCTCAACCGGTGGGGGCTACTTTTAGCCACTTTGACGCCACT
>Ga0099797_100233_pt1 | contig 36306 bp, 21 predicted proteins | sample Uncmet_Sort48C_1_FD_89871 | JGI IMG/M metagenome (GOLD analysis project Ga0099797, IMG submission 89871) | Marine eukaryotic communities from CALCOFI LINE 67, Pacific Ocean - C012_Sort48C_1 | ecosystem: Environmental > Aquatic > Marine > Oceanic | place: Pacific Ocean: Monterey Bay | collected... | reverse complement strand
GCAAAATTGGAATTATTCTCGTATAGAAATAGACGTGACCCTTGCAGCACTGGACACTCTGGTTCTAACACACTTCTACAGACGTACTACATCTAGACTTTCGAGCTTCACTACATCCTTCGAGCTCCATTCTCCTTCACCGAGCACTAGTCAAGGTTTCTTCACAAAAATTTATCGATTGGAATTTCGGGTGTCTATTTTCAAAATTAGTGGCGTCAAAAAAATTCTTTCGTTTTTTTTGCAATGCTTCAATGTTCTCACAGTATGCTTGTTTCGCAATCGCGGTAGGTTAGTTTCGCAGTGCCTTAAACTCAGAAGGGCATGCGTCACTGTTGCAGTTCAGCTGCTGTCAAATGTGGTCGAGCTACCACGTTGCTAGTATGGTCTTTGCTTCTATGGTTTTTGCTTGTATGTTCTTTGCTTTTATGGTCTTTGCTTGTTTTATGGTCTTTGCTTTTAGATTTATGGTCTTTGCTAAGGTATTTTTTGCTTCGTTTTGTTTTCATGTTCTTTACTTGTGTATTCTTTGCTTCGTTTTGTTTTCAGATGTTCTTCGCTTCGTTTTGTTTTCAGAGATTCTCTACATTCTCTCTTAAAAGTGCTTCGTTTTGTTTTCATGTTTTTTGATTTGTGTTTATTTGAGGTAAGTATTCATGACGCCGCCTTCCATTTGAAATCCGAGCTAAATGAGGCAAATCATGAGGATCAAACGGTCCTATAGTACGGGTGTCTATTTTTGTAGTGCGAAAATAGTCGGAAAGTTACGAAATTAGATTATCGTGCTTGCTAGATAATGCTTGTTAGAATATTCAAACTGCGTATGTAGTTTATCGCTTCTCAAAGTATTCATCCTTCGTATGTAGCTTGTTGTTTCTCAAAGTAGTCATCCTTCGTATGTAGTTTATCGCTTCTCAAAGTATTCATTCTTCGTAGTATCTTGCTTCTATGTTCTCAGACTCGTGCTTCAAAATTCTCAGAAAAAATTTCAAAATGATTCTCAGACACACCGTCACGCCGCATCTGACACCGTGCATTAGACAAGTGCTCAAACGCTCAAGTGATATCCCAACTTTCTCATCCCGCATTATGTGACGAGTTTTCAAAAGCGAAGATCCCAACTTTTTCCTGCTCAAATGCGTATGCTAAGTGGGCAAACAGACTGGACAACCCCGTCAGGGCAGCCAGATTCCAGACGAGAGCGAAGTTTGCCCATGAGAAGATCGTCCGGCCGAAGAAGAAGGAATATGTGCAGCCCGTCTTTCTGATGACATATTCCATTACGAAGGCGTCCTGGATCAAGTCGGACACACACAAAATCACGATATAGAGGAGAGAATCTTCGTAAGGAAACCAAAAACGGGTCATCAGATGGTCTTCACCAAGGAAATAGAAGGCGTAGGGAGCGAACTGTGAATCGTAATCATTGGGAGATGTTTTGAAATCATTGTCAGTTGTGGAAATATTACTTATCGCAAAGAAAAATCATTGTTGTGGAAATATTATCGCAAAGAAAAGTCGTCTACTATGTGTCAGCAGTTTCTATGAACTAGATAAGATAAACCATCAATCAAAAAGCTCAAAGCTATCATCACCAATGACAAGAATCTGTATACCATCAATATCATCAAGTAGCTCAACTGCAACGAAACGCCTTCCATGATGAGGTCGTATCCCAACAACTCATATTGCTTCATTCTGCCAACCGCCCTAGGTTTGCCCCACAACAATTGCGCCCTATACCAGGATAACCATTGCCCCACTTTCCCACTATTTTTCCCACTTGCTATAGCTTGCGAAGTCGTACCAGCCTTAGAAGCGCCATTTGCGCCTCCTATATCCGAGAACGCAAAAACCCGATTCCCAAATGCCAGCATGTCACATAAGTAAAACAACGCAAATGCTTCCCGCGAACTACAATTTAATGCCGAGAGACAGGTCGCCATACCCATAATCAGCTGAATCCACGGTCCATTGTAGAACTTCGCGTATCCGATTTTAGAAGTTTCGCACCCGAACTTAGGTAGCTGGTTCTGGCAATAGATATGCATTAGATAACAGCAGCGTTTTAATGTAAAGAATAACGCAGGTCTGATAGCTTTCAGAAAGTCGCCCCAGACTCCAGTTGAGATGAAACCGAGATCCATGCCCGTGTAAATCATCAGGCCCATACTGCCCAGAAACATCATTTGATTATTACGCACCAAAGCTTTCAGGTTTTCACCTTTTTTCAGCTCTTTGCCGGTTTCAAGTTTGGGACTCTGATTGAATCTACTAACCTGAGAAGGTGTCTGATTGAATCCTGCAGTCTGAGAGGGCGTGACGGCGAGTGTATTACCTGCGACCTGAGAGGTGTCTTTGACAGCGAGTGTATTACTATTGTTGTTGGGACCGCTACTGTTGGGACTGCTACCGGTCTGAGGAGTACCGGTCTGAGGAATTGTAGGAGTTGTACTAAGTTGTATTTTTTGTGCAGCTAACCGTGCGTCTCCCTCTGGATCGTTGTTCCGGCACCTGAAATCCCACCAATCATCGTAACCCAGCTGATTTCTTGACCCCTCCTCGAAACCCTGGAACGCTGTCTGCAAGCAGCGTACCCACAAACCGAACAAAACAATGAGATTTTGTTTCGTCGTGTCGAAAATCAGTGGCAATGTGTTTATCATCAGTAGCTGTAACAGCATGCCGGGCAGAGCCACCCGAATGAAGACGAATTTCAACGTCCACCAATTCAATTTCTCGACGTCGCAATATATTTGCTGTGGAACTAATGGTATGGCACTCCACAGACCGTAGAAGACGGTTGACAAAGTCCATTCGAGCTCGCAATATTCATTTCCCAAATTGCAATTCCGGTACCCAGGAGCCACGAAAATAGTTTCGACGATGATCCCCAGAGTATACGGCAAAGCCAATATCACATAGAGCCCGAAAACTCGCAAATGCCAAGTAGCATGGTTTCCACGTTGGATCACGAGGCCATTTTCATCAATAGCATCGAACGATTCGCCGGGATATTTTTGAAATACTTTTTGTTTGAAAAATCCACTTGACGGGCCTAATCGCGATCTTTCCGGCGTGAAGAGTGAGAGCTGTTTTGAATGTTTGTCAGTAAACTGATGAGATGGAGCATTTAAGAAAGAAACCTGCGAGGAGTGCTGTTGGAATTGTGATAACTCTTTTTGCAGCGTCTTAGAATTCAACTCGGTGGTCCAATTTTCTGAAACAGAATTCGGTTTAACAAACAACTCTTTGGAGTTGATTTTTGACGTCGTCTTGCTTTCTGTCCCTGTGTCGTTGTTCGGATCCGTTAGAACCGTCAATGAGTCGGAACCCACTCCGTGACCCACCGGTATATGTATTTTGAATTTCATGTTATCCGATCCTACCCCTGGGGTAACCCCACGACGTTCCGCGGCCGTGGCGCCGCTATCCGGTGTGCAATTTGCGGTATCAGTGGCTCTAGTGGTCCCGGTGGCTTGACTACTGGTGAAAAAGCTTTTTCCATTCGACGGCATGGATGCGTTAGACATATTCGAAAACAGTGCATAAAACCTACCGCCGCTTGGTTTCACTTGAATATCGCCGGATGCTAATTTGTTGACCGCCAGAGGTGCACTTCCTGTCTGATTCGCAACTTCGTCAGAAGAGTCGAGCTCTAAGACATTCGCAGTGGCAGCTGTCTGCATCCTAGTCATTTGTTGTGACGTTCGGGGTGTCTGTTGTTGTGACGCTCGAGTTGTCTGCGGCGCATTTTCCTGTGTTGCCACTACTGTACTATCTGCTTGAGGTGGCACTGTATCTTTTCCAGGAGGTGCCTGAGGCACTATATTGTTGGAGTCCATTTTTTGAGAGTTTTTTTTTTTCTGTGTCTTTGCTGTGTCTCTGAAGATTTTAGTTCTGTGTCTGAGATTCTTTTTTTTAATCCGAGACTCTGCCGAGTCTCTATCAGATTTAATCTATACGATGGATGACAGACGTTTCAAGTTTGAGAAGACAATGACTACTTATACTGTGAAGAGCTTACCAATATTGCGAGTATATATAGATCAAAACACGCTCTGGAATGGTTCCAGGAAATTAATTCAAAATCTGAATGGGTAATGATTCAATCGTATGAAGTTGAGTACTGGCTCGTGTCAACGTGGTTGCTCGTGTCAACGTGGTTTTTTTTACGAATACGAATCAGATTATAATCAATGGCTTTTTGAATCTATTTTTCGAGTACGAGAATATGAAAGAGAAGCTGATGCTTTTTGTGAACTGATGCTTTTTCAGAGTCAGTTTTGTTTTTGTATGATTCAGAGCAATTATAATGGTAGTCAGAATGCGCGACTCAGAGTGATCAGAATGAACTCAGAGTCAATAGAAAAGAGCTTGAAATGCTAGTTGTGACTTGAAGCTAGTTGTTGTGATGTAACAATATGTTATCAGTGTGTTGTTGCTGAAAAAGGATGGTTGTGTTGTTTCGTGATCTGTTTATTCCCACGGTCTGAAATAGGAAGACCAAATAAACCGATCCCGGTGTTCCTGCAGTTTCGTTTCGAGATCAAATAAAAGAGCATGACAGAACTTGAAGATAACATTTTCTCAACGCACCAGAAATTTTTACCAATTCCAACAGGTTACGAACTTGCCATAACAACCATGGCACCCTGTAAACATTCCAACAATCGCCATCCGCTCCTCAAAACCATCACGCATTAAGCAATCCAATCGCCCGCTCCTAAAAACCTGAACGCCATCCACGACAACCTCAACACCCAACAACGGTAACCCAGATACACCACTACACGATTGAAATCCACAACACATCCAGCAACATCGCCAACGCATGGAATAATATCGTCAACACATCGAACAATGTCGTCAACACATCGCATCATGCAACCAATACCATCAACACATCGCATCCTGCAACAAAATGAAAACTGAGAACACTCTTCTTCTGAATCTCTGAACGGCCGCACTCATCCTGTTTCAGGGAGTTGTGATAGGAAAAATTCACAGATTTAATTACACCTCTACAAGAGAGACACCATGTCACGTGTCATATTGACAATATGATATTGTATCAGAAAATCGACAACAGAATCAAGACAACAGCCGTACACTGTAAATAGTAGACTTGTCAGGAATACTTTCAAATCCGTTCTTCAGGCTCGTCAATGATTGCAAAAATTCCGATTTTCTCCTGTTCAAAGGCGTAGGCGGCGTGTGCAACTATACCTATCAGGGTCATCAGTGTGCTGAGCGACCAAACAAACCGCAGATTGGCATGTGAAAACAATGTCCTACCGAAAAAAAACGAATAGTTACAACCCGTTTTTTGCATCACGTATCGCATCAGGAAAAAGTCTTGGATCAGGTCGGAAACACACAGGATGATGATATAGAGCACGGAATTCTCGTAGGGGAACCAAAAACGAGTCATCAGATGGTCTTCGCCGAGAACGAACTTGGCGTAGGGGGCGAACTGAGATGTGAATGTTTTGCGATATCAAGACGCTACTTACTGACATATTCACATTAAATCGAAACGAGAAACTGAGTCCTGACACAACAAAATTCGCGACTCAAAAAAGAGAACCCGAACAAAAAGCGTTTTTATACCATCAGTAAGCTCATGTAACACACCTGTAGTGTGATTCCCTCCATGATGAGATCGAATCCCAATAATTCCTGCTGCTTCATTTTCCCAACCGCTTTTGGCTTACCCCATTTCATTGACTCCCTGTATTTGGCAATCCATGGCTTATCTTCTCCAACATCTGAAAAAACGAAAACTCGACTGACCCAGGCGATACAGTCGCACAATACGAAAAGTAAGAACGACTCTACACTATCGCAATTCATAGCCGCCAAACACGTCCCCATCCCCATCGTGACCTGAATCCACGACCCACAATACTGCTTCAGGAAACCTACCTTGTGGTCAAGCACAAGACCATTGAACTGGTTCAGACAACCACAATAAGATAGATACGCTACCCTCTTTACTGTGTAAAACATCACTGGTCTTAGAGTTTTCAGCAATGAACCCCACTTACCAACCGAAATGAAGGCAATATCTAAAACCGTATAACCTGCGAGAAGCACGTTTCCTGCAAGCATCAGTTGCGCCATTATCAATGCTCGCTTGAACCTTTTCCCTTTTTTTTCAGGAATATCCGCATCAGGATCATCAGGGTCATCGTTTCTCTTCCAGAAATCCCACCAGTCTTCGTAGCCGAGGAGATTGCGGACTTGTTCATTAAATACTGGCGCAGCTGTAGTTGCAAAATTACGACAAAATCCGAGATAGATAAAAATCAAACTTTGTTTGTTTTTGTCAAGAATGAGAGGCAAAACGTTCATCCATACCAATTGCGCACAGATACCGGGTAAGATTATTCGTATCTGACAGAACAAAAAGGTCCACAGTGTGAGTTTATCTGCATCACCAGCCACCAACAGGGGCGGAACACCGACTCCACATATGACAATCGACCAGACGAGCGTGGAGAGTGTATATTCGAGATCACAGTTATCGTTTCCTAGATTGCAATTCCGATACCCAGGCGCCACGAAGATTGTTTCCGAAATTATCGCCAACGTATAGGGCGTCGCCATCAAAATGTACAGCCCGAAAACGCGCAAATGCCAGACAAAATGGGGCGTTACGGGCGGCATCAGATTGCCACGAATATCCACTGCCTCGAATGATTCTCCCGGGTGTTCCTGGAAAACTTTTTGAGACAGTATTTCCGTGATCCGGCTTTTGCCGCTGCTGATGACAGTTAGTCGGCTTTTTCTGCTTTTCTCACTTGTCACGTTGGACACGACGGTGCTGCGGGGTCCACTGTGACTTGAGGGATCGGCACTGTTCGGATCAGCAGACTTCTCGCTCTGCCGACTTTTTTGGCTCTGACGACTTTTTTCGCTCTGACGACTTTTTTCGCTCTGGCGACTTTTTTCGCTCTGATGTAGGTGTATTTCGGTATTGTTGGCATTGAAATTTTCCCCGTCTTCAGTACGGTTCCAATTTTCTCCAGCCAATTTCTGATTATCAAACAGGCCCTGGAAATCTATCGAGGGCGCAAATTGGACTGCTTGTGCTGCGACTGCTGCATTTTCGGACTCAATAACTGCTTGCGGTGCGTTTTCGGGTTCACTTTTATTCTCGTCACCGACACCTTTGTCATTAGCAGTACTACCGCTTCGGGCACTTTTTTGGCTACTGCCAGTTGCACGTTGATTTTGGCCACTGCCAGTATTACGTTGAGTGGCGTTGTGTGAAGCCTTGCGGCCCCAAGGAGAAAATAAACCGAAAACTCTACCGCTGGGTTTGACTGCAATATCACCCGACGAATACTTGGGAACATCGAGTTCAGCATGATGTTCGCCTGCACCAGGCACAACACTGGGGACAACACTAGAAGCCATTTTTTAAACTGAAGCTTCAGCTTTCAACCTATCAACTCTGGACTTTTCCCTTTTAATTGTCATCCATGGTTTTTTTTTTGAATGGGATTATCGATACAAATCTTGATCAGTCATAACATATTTGATTCAGATGGAATTTGAAAGACAATGTTAAAAACTTACCTGTGAGATAGCAGGGTAAATAATTTTGCAAAAATCTGATCAGATGATGCCAATTTAACGCTGCAACAACAACAAGAGAATCACGATTCACAGATAGTATACGAACGGTATCACTTCGCGCAAACAGATGCTTCCCAAGAATAACTCTCGAACGATTAAACAAACGCGCTGCTGACGGTACCCTCAGGGCCTCACCACTCCGCTGCAGCCTGCTTACCCTCAAGGCTCAATTACGGTCCCAGGGCAATACACACGTGACTCACACTTGCAATCAGTCGATACTTTGGAACTGCACGACCTCACTTCTCCACAAAACCGAACACAGACAGACTTGAATGCAGAGACTCCGAACGTCGAACGAGCAACATGTCAATATGAACAACCGCTGTGTCGCTAGCCTTTCAGTAACGGCGTGAACTGCACACCTTTCAACAGAATAAGACTCTGATCCATTACGGTTACCATACCATGGGATCTCCATCATCGTCGCTTCAGCTCGCAAATATTCCGAGTTTGTTTTGTTCAAATGCATAGGCGCCATGTGAGAACAACCCTATCAGCAACATCATGGTACTGAACGCCCAGACGAACTGGAAATTGGCATATGAAAATATAGTCCGGCCGAAGAAAAAGGAATAGTTACAGCCTGTTTTTTGCATTACATATCGCATCAAGAAGAAATCCTGGATAAGATCGGATACGGACAGGACCACGAGAAACAGTAGGGAATTTTCGTACGGAAACCAGAAACGGGTCATCAGATGTTCTTCACCGAGGACAAGAAAAGCGTAAGGCGCAAACTGAAAACGTTTTTGAAAAAATTCAACTGGTTATGTATGCTGTTGAGGGCATCGCATCAGACGAAAGCCCGTCGTATTATTGAAACCTGTTGTACAGATCACAAGGTCGCTGAAATAGGATGTTATACAGACCACAAATCAAAAATCCACTATACCATCAGCACACTCGTGTAACACACCTGCAATGTGACGCCTTCCATGATCAGGTCATACCCCAATAACTCTCGTTGGTTCATCTTTCCTACTGCCTTTGGCTTACCACACAACTGTCTCGCGCGGTATTTGGCGACCAACTCATTGTCTGCGCCCACATCTGAGAAAATGAAGACCCGATGGGCGAAGGCGGCCAGATCGAAAGTCCAGAAAATGAGAAATGAATCCAGAGTATCACAGTTCAAAGCCATGAAACACGTGCCGAGTGCCATTGGAACCTGCACCCAGGCACTGACGTATTGTCTCAAATAGCCTAACTTGTGGCTCTGCCCCTCCAAATTATTCATGCACCACATAAAGAGCAGATATCCAACGCGCTTCACTGCAAAGAACGTGACCGGTCTCAGATCTTTTAAAACGTCGCCCGCGGCGCCTGTTGAAATGAATATGGTATCACAGACCGTATAGGAGCAGAGAAGGATATTCCCGAAGAGGGCAAGTTGCATTACCATTAGCAACCGCTGTAATCTTCGTCCCCCTGTTTTTCCAGGGTTCTCTACACCCAACGCAACACCAGGGTCATCTGGATCCTCACGCCTTTTCCGGAAGTCCCACCAGTCTTCATAGCCAAGTAGATTGCGGACTTGCTCATGCACCACGGGAACGAGTGATGTCACCGCATTCCGACAGAACCCAAAAAAGATGAAGATCAGGCCCTCTTTGTCGGTATCGAATATCTTTGGAAGTACAGCCATGAGCACCAATTGCCAACATACGCCCGGCAAAACCATACGTATCTGACAAAACAGGAACGTCCAAAGGGTGAGCTTCTCAACGTCTCCTGTTACCAAAAAAGGTGTGGCCGCCACTCCACATATGACAACCGACCAAAGGATGGTGGACAGCGTGTATTCTAAGTCGCAGTGTTCGTTTCCTAGATTGCAATTCCTGTACCCAGGAGCCACGAAGATCGTCTCGGAAATGATGGCCAACGTATAGGGGATTGCCATCAGGATATAGAGCCCAAAAACTCGAAGATGCCATAAGATGTGTGGCTTCACGGGTGGGATAAGGTTTCCAAATTCATCTACAGCTTCAAACGACTCACCGGGATACTGTTGAAAGACCTTTTGCTTGAGCATTTCGCTGATACGAGTTTTGCCGTCAGACGGGTTTTTTCCATCAGCCTTGTCACCACCAGACTCACGATAGCCCTCATCTCGCGCGTCTCCACTTTCACTCCTACCAGATGCGCCACTAAAATTCAACGGCACGATCGCAACGTTGCTCTTGTTTTTCAGCCGGCCTTTGCCAAACGTAACTGGATTCAGACTGCCAAAAGAGCCACTGCTGATGGTGCCGAGACTGCCAAAAAGGTTCACCTTTGACAGCGAGAGCTGTGAGAATGAGCTGCTCTTGGCGGTAGATGCTGTTGGACGATCTTTCTGGTGCGGAACCGATGGCGTTTGCGCTGGCGTTTGCGCTGGCGTTTGCGCTTCCGACGTTTTCGCTGGCGTTTGCGCTTCTGGCGTTTTTTCTGGTGCTTTCTTCTCGACTGTTTTTTCTGATACTTGTACTTCCGGTGTCTTCACTATTGCTTTTGGTTCTTCCGTTTTCACTGATGTTTTTGGTTCTTCCGTTTTCACTGATGCTTTCGTCGGTTCTGCGCACACGTCTGCAGGTACTGGCGTCTTTGCTCCATCGATGACGATCTCGCCAGTTGCACGCGGATGACGATCCGCCGGATCCGTTGTTTTAGACACCACCTCAGGGGCGGTGGCAGAGACGTGTTCCGATTTTGCAGGCTGCTGTGGAGTCTTCATTTTTTCACTAAGGACAGATCAAAAAAACATGCTCGGTTGACAACTGAACGGCACTCTCATGCAGTTCTTCAATTAGTTTTGAATTTCTGCGCGTAAAAATTTTCCATAGTTTACCACTACTAATGCGATGATGGTCATGGTCAAAAACAAACTCTTTAGAGATTACGAATACTTACACATGCATGAATCATGATGCGAAATAGCTTACTTCAACGTCTAAACTGGCCGAGACTTACTCAAGATCACTCTTACAATGGCCGTCGGCACCGATAAGACACACCAACTGAACCATACTTACATTGTTGACGCCTGGGGGCGACCTGAGAGATAACCTGGCTCAGAGGACGTATTTCAAAGTTTCAGAGATCCGCAAATTGAATGACCGCAAACGACAAGTCAGCCATGGCACAAGAGGACGGGCTTACAGCAACGAATCTCCAGCACGATTTACGATTCGAGACACACGAATGCTTTCAGAACGATTACATACATGCCATCACCACGAGATCAACCGAATCGAACACGAAGATTACTCCAACAATGACATGTTGCACACACACCGAGGAGACTCGACTCGCTTTTCAAAAAGTGTATACAATCTGTGTGGACCCAAAGGCCCAACATGGGCCAACATTCTCTCAAATCTAGACCGAAATGGTTCAGCGCCGTCACTCGAGTCTAAATGAGATCATTGCCAACGAATTTGTACAAATTTGATTTGGTTCCTATGAGAGAGACTCTCTAAACATACAAATGATGTAGTTCTGCATTAGGAATCTAAGGAGAGGACAAGAGAATCGAGATTAGATAAAACGAAAATCCTGATTGTGATGATGAAAACCGACTCACTTATCAATTCCTCTAGTTCTGATGATGAAAACCGACATAATTACCCTTGTTTTGATGATGAAAACCAAGAAAGATAAAGATAAGAGCTTTAATCGAAACCGAGATACTTTTCTAACGAATGCTGGATACTTACGAAGAGAAACAGAGATATTTACGAGAAAATGCTTTTTTTCTTCAGGATACTTACGAGAATAGAAACAAAATGCTGGATACTTACGCACATAGCAGCAAAATAGTGAATACTTACGAATAGAAACAGTTATCGACCTGCAGGCAAGGTTCATTTTCAATGACAGAGCCACAAGTAAACGGAATGTGTGTGTTTAAAGTTGCATTTTCTAAAAGACGCAAAAACTAAATTCGCACTTCTCAAATCTCGTGCGTCCAAGTGGGAGTTCGACTTATTTTCGAACTCTACTTTAGTTATGGAGTCTTCTTCAGACTTCCACCACCCTCCCAGTGCGTGTTCTTCTGTAACGTTGACTGACATCCCAGTCCACCTATTTCTGTCACACTTTTTTCCTCCACTCCAACAACTATTTCTCCCACACCTTCCTCCTCCACTCCAACAAATCAGTAAACGCCTTCCTAGCTTCTTCCGGAAGATCATTTCCGCAACGAGGTTTCGCCAGTTCGTCCCTGATTCTGGGAAAGATACCGTGGGAACGAGGATCGTAATTCGTCCCTGAGCCTTCCATGTGAAAGGAATACATGTGCGGAGTAGCATAGCAAGACATTTCCATATGTGGGCCGAAAAGAGGATTCGTGGATTTTTCGAGAATTTCCGGCGAATATCTTACCAGACCTGTATTGTTTATAACACCTGCACCATCTGAGCTTTTTCCCTGCTGTCTCAGACCCTGAATTTCTTCCCATTTCAACTTAGCAAATTCGTGGACCCTCTCTTCCGCAGCCTCTATGAAGGTGCACAGAGCCACTGCAAGGGCGTTTTTCGTGAAGTTTGTCGCTGCAGATTGGAGGCATCTGAGAAGCTTGTTGCAAACGTAAGAGTAGAGTTCTGGGACGATTTTTCTCCCCATCAGTGAACCGTAAAAACAGGCAACCTGCACTAATTGGGAACGTATCTTGCTTTTCACCGCACGTTTTTGGGCGCGGTTGTTATTTCCGAAGCGCAGTTTGTCTTCCAACGGCCATTTGTTTTTTTTCGCTGAGGTTGTAGTATTCTCGGTTGTGATGTCGTTGCTGATGCCTGGGAACATCCATGCAGCATCAGAAGTGGTCGTGGTATTAGCCTCCTCCTGCTTCAGGTAAAAACCCACATTCCTGCGCACAAACTCGTAGTCAATTGCGTGTTCGTTTCTGGAATGATGAAAGGCGCCAGATTCTTCATCCGCTTTACCACGGGGATCATGCAACATGAGATAACCAACGAAAAAGTCGAAGCAATCGCGAACGCCCGCGTGCAGCGCATTTTGATACCGAGTGGCGAGGTTCAGATCGGTATTTTGTTGGTGCTGTTCGAGATTCTGAAACAGCTGTGGGCGTTGTGAGCTAGCAGGACCAGCCGGCTCGATATTGTAATAAATATTTTTATCCATGTGGTGCCGCAGACGCAAGCTGGTGTAACTGCAATCGTGGGGGATCTGGGTGTTGTAGATCTCATCAGTGTTTTTGTGAGCATGATTGTTGTGATCAATGGGATTGTTCGCACCTGATGGAAGAGCTTCTTCTGTATCAAAAATTTCGTCACCCACATCGAAATTATTTTCGCCCTTTTCAAAAGCCGACGGTCCACGTTGAAGCCGACAAAGAAGCCGTTCGCACAGACGTGAGAGGCAAAGTGCTGTGTGGTCGCAGGTCGCATAGTCCACAATTTTGGAATTAGAGTGCCACCCGTTTTCGTAACGTCGTGAAAGAGCAAGCTTTCCCATGCCTTCGGGTATCATGCCGCGAATCGCAACCTGCATAACTTCAGCGATCAAAATTTCAATCAGAAAGTTCTGCCGTGACTGCTGTGTTTCTGGCTTGAGACTGTTTTGATTCAGTGTCTCCTGTTTTGAAGTGGCGTCAGAGCTTCCAAGTTGAAGTGTTGAAGTGTTGACAGCTGATTCTATGTAGCAAGCGACTTCTCGTGCTATTTGTCGACACGCTTTCCGCGTCTGTTGGTAGTTACAATCTCGGCGAGAAGTCTGTACCGTTACTACCGTGCCACGAACTCTTTGACTCTCTTCGAACCTTCGCAGAGCCTCGCGAATTTTTTCGGTTTCGTCGCGGATTCGTTTTTTGTCTGCCGCTGTAGAAGAAAAGACGTTCATATTCTGGTTTGTCATGTTATGGCTGGCCATGTCCTGTTCATCTTTCGGCTTCATTTCGAGTACTATGCTATCCAGCTTGCGTGATTCTTGTTCCGCCTGTGTCAGATCCATGGCGTTTTTCGACCCGCCTGCGTTTCTCTTATCCATTTCTTTTCGAGCCCGCTTTTTCCACCCCCGATACGAATCCGAATGACAAAAGGAGGGATAGCTTGAAGAAGAAGCCGACTCTTCCTTCAATGCTCCGGACGACGATTGCTTCGACCCCGAACAAGACGTATCTAAAGCTTTCAATGCTGCGTCGTTTTTCATTTCTGGGTCTTCTTTTTCATTGGCATTACCAGCTTTCTTCATGATATCATACATCGCGTCCATACTGAGGTTGGTTTTAAGTGCTTCGCGAACTACTTCGTCCCGCATGTCGTTCTTGATTGCATACTTCTGTTTGTTCGCCGCTGTATTAGTGTCGTTCTGTTTTTTCGCCACTGCATCGGTGTCCTTTTGATTTTTCGTGGCTGTATTAGTGTCCTGCTGTTTTTTTGCAACTGTGATATCCTTCTGTTTGTTCGCAGATGGGTTATCTTTCTGTGTCACAGCAGCATCCTTCGCCCCTTCAGCATTTATCGTCGCGTTTTTCTTCGCCTTTTTACGATTCCGCTTTCTGAAGTTCTTTAGAGCATTTTTACTGGGAGTGGTCAATTCTGTCGTCTTCGCAACGGCTCTGCTGATATCGATTGGAGCGGCTCTGCTGATATCGATTGGCTTCTCTTTGTTGTCTTGCTTGACATCCTGATTCGACTTTCCATGTGGTTTGGAGACCTCCTGACTCGGTTCCTCATCTATGCAATTCTGATTCGGTTCTTCATCTATGCTGTCTTGGAATGCAGCTGAAAAGGTTTTCGCAAGGATATTCGGTTTTTCGTGGTTTACAACTATCGTTTTTTCTAACCCTTTATTTCCATCTTCCCTTTTACCTTGAACCTCAACCATCCACCCGCGCGTCCTCGCGTCCATCAAGCTGCGAATAAGCAACTTCGTCTGAATGGATAGACTACATTGCGCTGTAACAATACCACCGTTATTCTGCCCTGTACCACCACCGACTCTGTCAGGGGGGTCGTAACTGACTCTGCCGGAGGATTTACCAAACCCAGGATCACCACTTGCATCAACCTTAGTAAAATTCTTTTTCAATTTTGTGTTGGACAATTTCCTGACGGACCCACCAGCAATCAGTATTCCAGCCAAGCGCGCAAAGATAGCCTTCATTTCAAGGTCGAAATGCTGTTTGGATTCAGAGTCGTAATTTTCAGAGGAGGAATCGAAAATTTCCACAAATTCGAATATCACACCGCAACAGAGTGCCACGCGAATGTCGACACTGATCTTGTCTGTATCCAATATTGTGCTGCATATCGTCAGAAGGTTTTGATGGATGGAAGGAGGAGTTGGAGGCGTTGGTGTGGGTGCTGCATTACATGCTGTTGTTGGTGAGGCTGCTGCTCGTGCTGTGTTACGTCTTCTTCGCGGCATGGCATGCCGCGATATTGTAGAGCTTGTGTCTTTTGAGCTTGTTGAGTTCCGGCCTTCTTCTGAGGCAGTATCTTCTTGTCCTCCTGAGGCGTCTTCTTGTCCTCCTGAGGCATCTTCTCGTCCTCCTAAGCCATCTGATTCTTCGTGTCCTCCTGAGGAAAAGAAAACTCGCGGATTGTGCAACAAGCGAACGAGAAATTGCAATAGGGATTTTGCTGCATAGAGCCCTGAAACATTGATGTTAGAAGGATGTTCTCCGCCCGTCGGATTCCCACGACAAGCTAAATCAAGACATTCCCATGCATTTTCTGACTCAGACTCTGAATGGCGATTCCATATATCAGTGCCATTACAGCTTTCATATATCAGTGAGGAAGTGAGTTTCTGTGAACAAGCACTACTCTGAGCAGGAGACACATTTACTGAAGGAGCCTTTCCTGTACCATAGGAGGCAACCGCCAAGCTCTGCTTCAATTTCGCCAAAATGGCATCGAACAGAGGCTTCCGGAATTCGGAAACGTAATCCACTTCAGAGAATTTGGATCCGTAATCTTTTTCGAAACCCGCGAACTGTTCACAAATTTCGATGTGCGTGTTCATGTATTTCAATGAGCCCACCGTCGGTCCGACGAATTTCGGCCGACTGGATCCAGACCGACATACAAGGTTCACGCGGTTCACAATCTCCTTTGTCAAGAATTTCACATGTTGTTTCTCGTTCTTTTTGTCGCTTTCGATACACTGCAGCAAATCGCCGACGATGGAGTGCACTCCTTCCTCGGGATCAGCTTTTTTCGACGATAAAGGCGGCGTAATTTTGACTCTGTTCAGAACCATGAGCATCGTTTCTGAAACGCTTGCGGTTAGTTCGCGATCCTGCTCAGTTACTTCCTCTTTTTTCTTCATTCTTTCCATCTTGTTATCTTCCATCTTTTTCGTATCGCCGCCATATTTTTTGTTGCCCTTGTCGGGTTGTTTCTCGTTTTGGGGATTCCCATTTGATGAAGACTTTCCCTTACCCTTTGCGTTCTCCTGCGTAGCAGGATTCGATGACGGACGTGGTGAAAATGGCATGTTGCAAGAGTCTGTGGAGAGTCACTAACTCTCGGAATACAATCCTCGGAGAGTTGATTCTGTGTCGCTGTCTTTGCTCTCTGAAACAAAGTGAAAGTTTTCCTTTTTTCGCTTCGAGGATTGGAAAGTTTGGAAAACAAATGTCTTTCACAATGCGTCACAAAGAGGACTCCCCAAAGTTGTCATCTCAATGCAAAACACTCTCCACCCTCTACACATCCTTCGAAAAACCGCCCTCCGAACAACAACACGACACAGACAGATCCAAGACACACGGACTATCGTAATTTCATATCATTCTAGCAAAAAAGTACTCAATATATCCCAATGTCTCTCCCTTTTTTATACACTTGCGTTTCTCCCTGTAATGCTTACGACGATTCGTCGCATTGTAGTTCGTTATGTCATCGTAAATCATAGGGCATGGTATAGATTATGGATATTAGATACAAAATGTTAGGTCAATGGATAACAAGTACAAAATGTTGTGTCTTCACAAATCATAGCTCATTGGTCAGCTCTGCTTGTCAGTGTGGCGAGCATCAGAAACATCAAAACTTAAAGTCACAAAATACAACAGCACTCGCTCGATCATCAATGCTCACAAACTGTATTGTATCACTGCTGTCTTTTCAATTCTGTACTGTATCACGTCAGTACGCCAAATTTCAATTCTCCAGTACGAAATACTATTTTTTAGTTCCGATGGTTTCGATTGCCAACCCCATCTTTCAGTTATCACACGAGTCAAAACATAGAAATCGCAATACACAATCGAGCTTCCAATCAGTGAGATTCTGTCTTCCTCTGAATGTCGTGAGACTTTCGGACTCTCCAAAAATGTCGAAAAATCTCAGTCTTGGGATTCGAACCTCCCTCCAAAACGTTAGACACACACATGAATACTCGTTCCGACATATAACCCTGAGCCAAAATGGCTACTGTGTCTGTCGGCGTTGATTCTCCTAAGTAGGTACGAATACACGGCACCACCTCCGTTCGTGTGCAAACATCAGCTTCACTGATTTCTCCCCCCAGCGTCCTTCAAATCCCACGCTGATTCCCCCCATTTCAAAACTCAACTTTTCAATACTCCATTCCCACCCAGTAGTTATCGTAAGCATCCGTTCCTTGCCCGAAGACGACGTTTTTTTCTTGCAGAAAAGCAGAATCTTTCGAGTCTTCTTTCGATGGAATTTGCTTCGAGGAGGAAAAGGAGACCTCAGAAATTTTCTTCGAAGAACAGGAGACCTCAAAAATTTCCTTTGAAGAGTAAGACGTTTTCTCCAAATTTTCTGTAGAGATCGAATGCTTCGAAGAACAGGAATCCTCCTTCAATATCGTAGAGGTCGAATGCTTCGACGCCGTTGCAGAGGTCAACGACACTTCAGCCTCGGTTTTCTCGTCGTGAACGTCGCCAACCGGTAACTTACCATCAATGACAGCTGTATCCTGGACGACAATACGGTTACCGGAGGCACAATTGTCCCCAACAGAGGCATCTTCTTGCTGCAGTTTTTTGAGTTTCGAGAGGAAAATGGCACTTTCAATTTTATCCCTTCTTTTGCGTTCACATCTTAGAGCGTCTGTTGTTACGTGTGCTGGAATCAAAGGCGCCTTGTTGATGATAGCAGCGGCTTCATCATTATTTCCCTGTTCCATCATGTCTCTGATTTTCATGCGTCGTTTCTCTTCACGTTTTATGAAGCTGATCGGAACACGCTTCAAAGAAAAATGCTCCGAAGAGGCACAAGAGGTCTCTTGTAAAGAGGTCTCTTGTGAATTTGCCGCAGACCTTCTCATCAGTTCCATTCTCAGGGCATCCGTAGATAGGTTTTCGAGATTCCAGACAGCGGCGGTCCCAGCAATCGTGTTGCCATTGTTGACGGATTTTTCCGTTACCGGTGCACGGATCATCTTCACATCTTCGTGCTTCTTTTCGAAATTCGCATTCCCATCGGCAATCGAAACACCAGTATCACGCTTGTTAGTACCAGCTGAGTTCTTCATCATACCATCGTTCTTGATCACTGCATTTCCATTTCCATTTCCAGCCAGCGTCTTTCCAGCCAGCGTCGCATAAAAATTGGCAGTCTCGAAAGCTTTCTTCGCTTTTTTATTCACCTTTTCGCGCAGGTGTTTGTTACGGTTCTTTTCAATCCTTCTGGTCCTTGCGATCATAAGCTTCCCAGCGCGCTCCTTCTCACGAGCCTTCCATTCTTCAGAAACGTAAACGATTTTGCACTTCCCTCCTGCAACCTTGTCCCATTCAGGTCTTTTGTACTGTGATTCCGCTTCCTGGATTGTTAAATTTTCGTGGTTATTTTCACCACCTCCTGGATATTTTTCTCCTGGATTGCCGACAGAGTCGATAATCTGTTTGCGCGCAACCATCAAGCTGCGGAGAAGCAGCCTGGTGCGGTTGGAAAGCGTTTCTGGGTTTTCTTGTTTCCCTCCGGGTTTTGTATCGAAACGTCCGAACAATACCATCGCAGCGAAACGTCCGAAAAGCGGCTTCATTATCCGATCGAAAGCCAGAATTCTTTCTGCATAAATTCTTTCTGTATCGATTCTTTCTGCATCACAATCGCCGAAGAATTCTTTCTCATGATGCATCGTTTTCTCCATGAATTCGTTCTCCATGAACTCGAATATGAAACCGCAACAGAACGCCACACGGGTATCGATATTGATGCTGGGAGCCTCCAATAGCGCGTTGGAAACGGTCAACAGGTATTGAAAGGGCGAAACAAGAGCTTTTTCTTCTCCTTGTGCTGCCATGGATAAACCGAAGACTTCGCGATTCCATGGCAGTCTGACGAAGAATTGCAACAAACCTCTCGCCTGCAGGATTCCCTCGCTGGGAGTGATACACGCTGAATGGAGACAACGCCAAGCATCTTGTGAAGATCCGTAGCTCGTGTCTGAGCTGTCGTTTTCGGGTACTACATGAGAGGATACAGGGCCTGAAGGATCCGACTCTGCCAAATGCTGTTTCAATTTTCGCACAATCGCATCGAAAAGAGGTTTTTGGAAGAGCAATAGAGAATTTTCAAATCCAGCAAAGTGTGCGCAGATTTCGACATACATGTTGATGGCCGGACGTTCAGCGAAATTTTTGTCCATAATAGTGAAAGATCCAAAATCAGGATCGAGCATATCGTCTGTGATTAATGCTCGATACTGACATAGCAACAGATCCACGCGGTCCACGATTTTTTTTGCCATAAATTTCATATTTTCTTTCGCATTCGGTAGATCGCTTTCGATACAATCGAGAAGGTCGCTAACGGTGCAATGTACGACTTCTTCTTCATCTTCTGTTGACGATGGCGAAATTTGAATTCGGTTCAGAATCGTAAGAATTGTTTGTGACACGCTTTCTGTAGAGGATTCGGGATCAAGTTCCGGATCAAGTTTGGGATCAACTCTTTCGGCTTCTTCACAAGGATCATGTTTTTTTTCGTCACTTCTTTGAACCTCCTCACTTGTCCTTGGAGCCTCCTCACTTGGCTTGTTCTTGTGTTTCGTCTGTTCTGCGGCCGTCTTCTCATCTTCCTTCGTCTTTTCGATCTTCTTCTCATCAGTTTGTTCCTTCGCCTTTTCGATCTTCTTCTCATTGATCTTCTTCTCAATGACTTCACATTTTTCCTTCACGCCCTGTACGCCCACAATGACAGTACCGTTGTCGAGTTGAGGACATTTTCCTGACGATTTCAAACCGGTCTTCTCCTGGGTAGGAGGACACGACGACGTGCGTCGTGAAGGAGACGGCATGATGCTTGCGCTGCACGGTGAAACACCCGCTGGAAGTGGTGCTTTCCTTTTGAACTCTTTTCTGCTGTACTCACTGTCTGTAACTTGTGATGTTGTGTGTGTCTTCGAGTGTACTCTTCTCAAAACAAAACGGAAGTTTCCTTTTTTCGCTTTCTCTATGGACTGGCGTTTTTGGATGTTTTTTTTGTTTCTGTGTACAATCAACGTGTCGTTGGAAAAACACTCTGGGAGAAAACACACTCTCCAATTAGCATTTTTGGAAAGTAGATCTCGCTTCTCTCAGACTCTGGTATGTCGCGTCTCTCCGTGATGAAAGAAAACTCTCCAAGCCCTCGAGCCTCAAGATCCTTCGAACAACACCAATTATTCGTGAGGGCGTTCTCACAAACGAAGCTTTTTCTTTTTCAAAATGCATGCTGTGTACTTACCACTGTCCTGATTCAACCTTAAGTTTCATGATCCAAAATAATACGCCTGGTACAACATACCACACCGTATCCACGTCCCAATCGTCTAATTGATGCACGTTCCAATCGTCTAATTCATGTAAGTACTGTCAATGTTCCAAACTTAAGGCAAAATCAAAAAAGTCGAGGATCATGTGTTAAAATCAAAAAAGGCGTTATCAATGCATCTCGTGCGAGTCAAAAGCCCGCGCACGATTCAAAATCTGTCATTTTCAGTTGAAAATTTTTCAGTCGAAACTTTCATTTACGATAGGTAGATCAATGCTGGCTTGATCAAATATTGTAGCCACAGGTTGTAGCAAGAGCGTCAGAAAATAGACATCAAGTTCACACAAAAATGCATTTACGCAGTGCTCAATACGCATAACGAGGCGTCAAATATTCTTCTTTTCGGTTGACACAAGACTCGAAGCCTAGATATCGCCACAGAGTTTCACATTTCCAATCCATGGCGCCTTTCTTGGAATAAGCGTCGCTATCGCCGCTGTTTCCACTATTGTCCACATCATTTTCCCTATCCTCCAACCCAGATTCCATCAATTGCCACCCCAATTCCCTCCATTGCAGCAGTGCACGTATCCGTTCCTTGGATTCTTCCGAAGTTACGAAATTTTTGCTGGACGCCATGTTCTCCATCCGCCCAAAAAGTATCCTCACATTCGCCTCGGACCACGTATAGGTCATCGCATCATCATCACCCCAATTGTCCCAGCTATCTGCAACACCATGAGAAGCAGAATTGCAAGAATTCTCCATTGAGTCCAAATATGCGTCAGACCAGTTATAATCAGCGTAGGGTGTTGAGGGACTGCTGGCACTGTTCAGATAAGAATGGTCCCCACAGTCAGACCATGTATACGAATCGAAGATAGTTCCGCATTCTATTCCTCGACCAACCACTTCCATAAACAAACAAAACGCTTCGATTATCGTGTCGTTTTTGGTGGTATCGCTGCTATTCTTCGTAGAAACGCTGTTCGTAGTCATGGTAGTGTCACTGCTCGTTTTCGACAAATTTCGAGTAAAACAATTGTCGAGACTTCGTGAATTCTCAAACAACTCCTTCTGTAATGCCCAACAGACCTGCAGAGATCTCGGAATTACACCACGTACGATCAGCAAAGCGTAGAAACGGGTTATAGCAGGGAGTGTGAATGGTGTTGAAGCCGGTTTCGCAGATTCCGAAGAGGATTTCACAGGAGAGGACTCATTATCAGGTTTTTCAGCTGAATCAGAACAAAAGCACTCGTGCTTGAAGAGTTCGTCCACTGTGTCATGTAGCGCCGACCGGAAACGCCGCTTCTTCTGGAACTTGCAGCTGCAGAGATATTCGCAGAGGTCCACGTAGACGGATTGGAGATATCTTTGCTTTTCCTGATTTCGTAGTTCTTCTTTTTCTTGTTGTCGTAGTTCTTCTTTTCCGAACCCTTTTTCAGCCCGTTCTCCAGAAACAGCAGACAACGTAGAACTTGACACCTCACATCTTCCCGCCCGATTTGCGATTTCCTCTGCTAGGACATTGAAGTAGATGGAATTGTCTAAAGTCGATTTCAAACACGCGACAATATCGGTACAAACGTCAAAAGCGTTGCTGGAAATAGAAACCGAATCGAGGATATGGTTTACAGAATGCTGGAAATCCTGCTGTGTCGAGAATCTTCTGCCTCTTTTTGTTGTGGACAATAAGAAGTCTACAGATGTAGCCGAATCTTCATTTGCGCATGCCGAGTCTTCGTTCACGGTAACTGATACATCATTCGCAGAGGATACTGATTCTTCGAAGGATTCCTGCACCTCAGCACCGAAGACTCCCTTGCTGAACGGAGAAGCGAGTTTCTGCCCGTTGAAATGTGGATCTTTGTGTCGAGGGGAGGAACTGGCGTTCCGCGATTTCGATGTGGGGGACGGCATTTTTCTAGATTAAAATCAGGTACAAACGTTGAGACTTAATTTCGGGAAATCGAATTCTTTGTCATTCCACACATGCCAGAAATTCTCTCTTCGTTCAAAAGAAAAAACATCAATTCAAGCTGGTCACTAGTCTTTGGTCAGACAATCACATTGGTCACACAATCCAATCTACTGCAACACGATAACAGCTCCATTCTAATTTCTCCATGACCGTTGAGTCTACCACTCCGAAAAAGTCTCAAAACAATGTTCCTCCTCACCACAACCCTTCAAGCGCCACTCAATGATCCTCATGATAGTTCTCTCGCCTAAGTTACTTTGACCTTTCAAGCCTTCAAAAAAAAGAACAAGCCTTGAAGACACTTACGAACAGACAGATTTGTATCGTCGACCGTGAAGGAAATTGAAACGCATCATGATCAAGTTTGATCATATCGTTACATCGATTACATTGCATTAACATTTAGAGCCACATGTAGTGGCTCACAATTGACATGAGTTACTCATTGAGTACGACCCGTTTGCTTCTATATCGAAAAGCAAAAAAAGTTTCAATTACTATGCTTGAGAAATCATTCCTCCCTCCATTCTTTTGTCCTTCGGACCTCCATATCTGCTTCCACATCCGCCAGTGCTAGGGCAATAAATCAAAATCAAAAAATCAAAATCCGCCAGTGCTCGTGTGCAAGCAAGGAAGTTCCACATCCGCTTGACTGCTCCCTGGAATACTTTCCAGTGTCGGCAAGTATCTGCGTGCCTCACTCTATTGCTTGACAGAGTCGACTACTAGCTTTTTTCGTTTTACTTCCCAACAGCATCAAAAGTCCCATCCTACTTCCCACCAGAATCCAAGTATTCCTGAAAACTCCCCACAACTTTCACGTGTCCTCCAACCCGCACATCTACGATTCTCCGCGTCTTCAGAGAGACAACGATATTCGCAAACACAATCGATGGCTCGCCCATAGTTCGTCCTTGCTCGATTTTGAAATTGAACTTGAGCTTGATATCCTTGTTCTTATCGTTGAGACTGTGAAGATTGTGACTTTCGAGGATATTTCCAATGTCGTCGTTGCTGAGATGGGGATTGTCGAGGAGTTTTTGAATGTCAATAGGTGGTGCGGAGTTTGTATCGTTGTCACCACTACAGTCCGGACGCCTACCGTTACAGTAACTGTACAGACTTTCTTCCAAACTCGGCAAGTTTAAACTCGCCGAATAGCTCAACACGTGTTTCTCAATCTCATCCATCACCTCTTGACGATCTAGCCACGCTCTCTGTACGATAAAGCAGGCCAGTGCGCCGTTTGCGCTGCCAGTGGCGGGTTCTTCTGGAACACCCACTGCGGGGCCGAAATTTCTGACAGAATTAATCTCAATTGGAGAAGTCTCGAAAGCGAGGTCGCTGAGTGGGACGAACTTCTTTGGATTGTTGGGCTGGTTGGCAGAAATCACAACTGTTTGCCCCGCGAAAGAGAAGACCTTGTTGTTTTCGGCATCCAAGCTGTTAGTATTGTTCAACGGAACATCAGATACAGGTCCTGTCCACTCATTCCTCCACCCGAAAATATGAAATGCTACCAAGTTATGCTCCACGGAAATCTTCTCAATTCCTGCCATCAAACCTGGAGACTCTACATCCGATGTAACATTGAGCGAATCAATAATCTCAGGTTCCATAGGGATCATCAAATCCCGACCACCGGTTGATACGGTTTCGGGAGCGCCAACAAAATTCGGCAATTCAGAAATCCCAAGCACCTCCATCATCTCCTGAAGGGCTTCAAATTTTTCGAATACAGGCAATGCTTGTTCCATGATGACCAGCGGAAACTGAGACTCGGAGTTGTCACTATTTGTTTGAAGAGTGTCTGTTCCTCCCACCACCGAATCATCAACAACTTCCACCGCCAACTCTCCAGCATTACACCTTTGGATATACTTTTTTCCCGCGTCAATTTCCCCTAAATCCGCCAATATGCCGAACGTACAGACCGTTGCGTGCCCACAAAAATCAATCTCACTCGTTGGTGTGAACCATTTTGCGTCGTAGATGGGGATGTCGTGGACGAAAGTTTGCCTATCGAATTTCACAAAACAGGTTTCTGGAAAGCCAACCTCCTTTGCGAGAGCAATCATGGAATCGTTGGAGGGAAATTTAGAACGGTGTTTCTTGCCAATTGCCATACGTTCACGCAGAGAATTGTCATACGAACTTGGACTGTCAGGAATTCCGTCATCATCATCAGGCAACATACATAATGCTCCTAGATTTCCATGTTCGCCGGTTTTTGGATTGACGAATGCTCGGGCGACCAGAATGTTGGACAGGGAGAGTTCTGACGCTTTTTTTTGGCAACTGTTTGGTGACATCGCTGCTGGTGAGGAGACTGTCATTTTGGTTGTGGAACAGAATGAAACAGATACGCAATCAGAGAATTTGTTAAGATCGAAAAACACGGGAGAATACTAATGGGATAACTCAGATAGCTGACATAGAAATGTGGTGAAAATCAAATTGGTTTTGTGGTTTCCTTTCGCAAATCAAATTGGTTTTCTCTTACGTGAATTCTTGCTATGGTATGCGCCGTGATACCCGTGACTGACTTCCTGTGAGTATTTTGCTCAAATATCTTGCTCCGAACTGTCTTGCGAGAGAAATGTATGCTCTACACAGAACGAAACGCCATCGTATATCCTCGCCGCAGCCAAAATCCAAACTGTCGGTTGGAGGGGGTCGCAAAATGCTAAAAATTTTCGATTTCAAACATTTCTGATGAATCCCTGTTCTCTCCGGCTCGCTACATTTCTCACGTCTCAAAGTCCAAACAGACTCGAACACGCTTACAGACTCCGACTACCTTCACAAGAAGAAAAGCAGCTTTTCCCTTTCACTCATGAAACATACTATAGAAACATTTCAGAAACGGTTTTCTTGCCATTGAGAAACATTGAAGAATTGGAAAGACATTCCCCTCAGAAAATGCCGCTCAGAAAACGACGCCATCTTCTAGACACCTCAGATACATGGCGCCATCTTCTAGACGCCTCAGATACTAAGATTCTGGATGCCTCGGATACTCGCCTCAGATACCAAGATTCTGGACTTCAGCCATCTCCAAGATAATAAGATTCTTGTAGACGCCTTTGGACAGATACTCTTCTACGGCTTCGGTAACGACCGATGCTTTCGCTGCTACCTGCCGCCTTGTGACCTAGACAATTGAAATCATCTGCAATACGTTGAAGATATTTCAGATCATCTAATAATCAGGTCGGTCAGCTCATGATTACGACATGAATCACACCACGCCGATACTTGGCAGCTTACTCGGCAGCTAAGGTTCCGAGTATGTAAAACATGATACGCCACTGCATATATCTGACAATCTTTGACAATTGAATCGTCTTACAAGCTCTCGTTTTGAGCGCTTTACTATACCATCAGAAATCGGCGCCATTGGCAATACCACCAGCAATGACTACTGCTGTTCAGGATGCATATCAGATAAGCATCGCTGATTTTTTTTCTCTGATACTGAAACGATTCCGAAATCCAATTTACAACACTGCAACTGCAACGCGTAATGATATTCGGCTGTGGGTACTTGGGTATAATTGAGAAACATACTGTGATATACAATGCGAAACATACTTTGAAGCTTCTTCTTCCAATGGCAGTGCTTTACACTTTTTGGAATACTACAATTCAATACTGTACGTATTTCTCTCTCGTCTTCTGGAGTCCGATCGAAATCATTTTGTATCAACATAAGACTCGGTAGATATGGCACGGTAGAACCGATTTCCCAAGATCATAGATATCCTAATTGGTCTTCGGTAGATTTCCCAAGATCATAGATATCCTATCTGGTGATCTTTCTACCCGTGAAGTAGATTCCTATTTTTCACTCCTTACCACTTCTTACAATGCATTTTGATCTTCGCTAACTTACATTTCCTCAATAGAAATTTCCTCAATAGAAACAAGTCATTTCCTCAGTAGAAAAAGCCACAATAACAATACCCGAAAAAACTCCAAAATTAATACTATTGATACTATCCATTGCAAGACTGTTTTTTTATTGTATTTACACTTGATTTGTGATAGTAGGCTCGAGTCCCCGACTGCACCAGCAATGCTGATGAGGTCGAAATCTCTCGCCTCGTAACTGATATTCACCCCTTGTAACTGCTTGTATTTGCCTTTATTTTGAAATCACGCGTTAGATCAGTGATTTCTATCTATCAGTGATAGCCTGTCTTTACTCCCCCAGGACAGGCTAGTGTTTGCTTTACTGTAATCTTGATTTAGATTTTTTTACCCTTTTTCTAATTTCTAAACCCTTACTGATTGGTGTTTCTTCTCAGCCACCGCTTCCTTTTTCTTACCTGGTGGAGGCGAGAGTCCCGCTCTCTCCTCGCTCCACCTGGAAAACCTGTACACCACCAGGCTCTTTTTACTTGGATGCCAGGTTCTCCTTGCTGGCATACATTCTCCTTGCTGGCATACATTCTCCTTGCTGGCATACATTCTCCTCATTGGCATACATTCTCCTCGCTGGCATACATTCTCCTCGCTGGCATACATTCTCCTCGTTGGCATACATTCTCCTCGCTAGCATACGTTCTTCATCCACCCTTCTTCATTCATTTCATTCACCATTCTCATCTTCTTCCTCTGAAAATACAAAGTGAACTAATTGTAATCACACTTCTGTGAATTAATTCTGATCAATCGCCGATACCATCTCATCCTCACCTTCGTCACCACGCGCCGATTGCGCACGAATATTCGGAATAGTTGGTCTGTCTCCAACACTGCCATGCCCTCTGTCACTGTGTGCACCTTTCGAAGTAGATTTCGAAGTCGAGGGTCGCGGAGGCATGTCATCTTCGTCATCGTCATCCCTCCCGAGCGCGTCGTGGATAGCCATCGGAGCAGATTCCGCGGTAGGCGGAAGCGGCAGATTAGAACCCGTAGAAACTCCCAAATTCGGGTGAATGGCCAATGGAACCGAAATAGCCCCATGCCCACCAGGAAGTCCTCTCGGCGGCGCATCATCTGCGAGTAATTCGTCATCATGACTGGTCGATGGGAGAGACATGATGTTGTGACCGCTTCTATCCGGTCCTTGTTGGGAGATAGAAATGCTCGGAATCCCGGATTGTTGCTGAAAAATGCTGGCATTCGAATGAGAAGATGCTCCGTGGCCGGCCATGCCGACCATATGATGAGAAGCCCCCATCCCGACCGTGTGGTGAGAAGAGCCTGGTCCATGCGAAGCACTGCCCATTCCGCCATGACCGCCCATCATGTCGAATCCCATTGCTCCAGCTGCTCCGTACATGCCGGCTCCTGCTCCGTACATTCCCGCACCGTACATTTGAGCTTGCTGCATTTCGAGTTGCGCTCTCATCTGTGCATCAGCAGCCATTGCCATCATACCGGCCATTTGTGCGCCGGCCATAGCTGATGCGTGCGAATCCTGGGACATTTGCGACGAGTATCCGGATGCTAGCATTGATCCGGCAACCGTGGTAGACGGGAGATTGGCGGCGCGCCAATACCCTTGACGATCGTAATATCCAGAATCCGCTGCTGCCGCGCCGGGGTAATTGTATGCGCCTGCGCCCATGGCGCCCATAGCACCGTAGCCGCCGTGAGAGTGAGAGTAACCGTCACGAGATGGATACGATGAATAACTGCCACCTCCATCGGAACCGTAAGATTGTCCATCACCGTATGATCCACCGTCGTAGGAAGAAGATGCGGAAGAATGAGAATTTCCTTTTCCACCACCTTTGTGGGAATTTTGAAGAGCTTTGCCGCCCTTCATGAAGCCGCCTTTCTGTTTGCCCCACCCCTTATTTCCTCCTCCATAGCCACCCCATTCCTGACTTCCGCCACCATAAGCGCCCCAGTGACCATTTTTTGACTTTCCTCCTTTCGAAGAGTTCTCACCACCCCAAGAACTTCCTTTACCATTGTCATGATTACCGCCCCACGAATTATTTTTTCCTTTCGTAGAGTGATCTTCAGCGCCATTATCCCACGATGATTCCCCCTTCCCAGGAACACCGCCGCCAATCGCCTGACCGGCCAACATCACCGTGCTGTTATTCTCACGTGCTGCTTGTAGAATTTGCGACCGATGTCCCCATTCCACCGTCCACATGCCCGTATGATATTCATAAAGCGTAGAATGCGGCGGTGCGGTTGGGTCGTCCTCACACGTGGAAACAATGCGCCAACGGTTGTCGATCGCGAGTGTATCCGTCTTGATGCCGGCATTGTTGGTCTGCTCGAACGGAACCGATTTCCCTTGAGATGTGGTCATCATGTATTGCCCAGATTCGTGATCGTACCAGGAGGTTTCGTGGGGGTGTGACTGCAAAAAAGTGTCCTCATCCTGTTCTCCTTTCATTCTTTTCCCTTTAATCTGCAAAATCACACCGCGAAACCGCCTCGGAGCATCTTTTGGCTCTTCGATAACAGCGGGTTCCGAGTCGTCTTTTTTCTTCTCTGGTTCAATACCAAACACCGAATTCAACCCGCGTTGCCAGGTCTGTTTATCGCAGAAAATGACGTTGACGCGTCGTTTGAAGGTCGCATCGCCGCAATTCCTCATCGTGGTGTATTTTTCCTTCACGACGTAAGCGAGACTTGCATCCGCAAACGTGATAAACGCCATACCACTTCTCCCACGCGCTTTCCCACCACCGCGCACTCCTTTTTGGAACTCCTGGTGATAATCGGATTGGCGTAAGCCTTTCAACGGTGCAAACAGAACTTCGATTTCTTTTGGTCCGACACGCGTAGGGAGTTTTCCGATCACGATGGTATCCTGTACAGCGGCACGTTTTGGGTCATCACGACCCTGCGGCACACCGCCGGCTTTCAGATTTTTCTTCTTCTCACCGGCTTCCCCTTCACCCGATGTATCGCCGCCGGTCTGTTGCTTTTCGATCGTAACAGGCTCCGACGGCGAATCGGAGACCGGTTTGATCGAAGGGGACGATGCGTCCATCCGCGGCATAACCGCAGGAGACGACTTCGATTCGGACATTTTTTTTTCGGATTCTTTCGGATTACAACTCAAAGGTTTGAATCCGATAATCGCACTGATACTCGTGCAGATATTGTAACACGATACTCGTGCACTTAATTCAAATTCCACAATTTGTGGAATTGATTATGAGTCTTTATGCAGAGACAAAAAATCAAATGTCCTGAACTCAGGACGGCCTAAACTTAGGAAAATTAGAGTCTTAACTACTGTCACCGCCACAACGACAGAGAGAGTGGGCTCCTATTGTCAGGATGAAATACCTTCGGTTTCTTTCTTTTAACTTGGGGAATCACATTCAAGTTTATACTCATACTGCAAGCTGGATACACCAGCCAACTCGGATAATAATTCGGATTTAGGTATTGATACTTTACGTATTTTCGTATTACTGATGCCAGGTTGGTTACCCGTAATTTATGCTATTCTAAGAATGATATTCTAAGAATGAGTGCCAAATAATAAGCAGAAAGAAAAAACACAATCAGTAAAGCAGAAATTTTGCTAAAACTACAGCAGCAGAAAATGCGCTAAAAATTTTATTCTCAAGTTGCTATTTTTTTTCTTTCTGGAACTCTTCCAAAAATGTACTTTGGAAACGAAATTGCGACACGGCGCAATAGAAAGAGAAAGAATTGCCTTGTGAGGTTATTTTTAACGCTAAACTTTGTTAGTAAATCGCTAGATAGGATAACAATCCAAATGATTCTTGAAAGAGGATGACAATCCTCCAAAGTGGTTATACTTATTACTTTTTTTACTGAGTACTTGACTCAGAAAGTGTAGAAACGACAACTGTCGCTAAAGATTTACCTTTTTCTCTGTTTGGATTTTGGAAATTTGAGAAGATTTTTTTTTTCGGGACAGGATTTTTGGAGAAGTGTGTGTGGTAGACATAAACAAGTACACACATGCAAGTATGACGCTCGCTGACAGGTTTTAATAACTCAACTACACTCGTGCGTGTGCGCCTTTTGCAAACCGCTCAAACGACACTCTTCTTTGTGCAATCTCTTGACTCCTCCTCTAGTGCAATAACACTCCTCGTCCGATGCAGCGACACACCTCTTTTTTACTTCTTTTTCACAACTTCGACTCTTTTTTCGACTCCTTCCTCGGCCCATGCATGCTCTCAATGAAAATAACAATACCCTTTCAAACAACGCCTCCACGGATGCAAGACAACTCAGACAGACACGAACGAACCTCGAGAACACGGATGAATCAAGACAAACATGGACAACACCAGAGAAACACATTTTTTTTTTCCTCAATCAAACACATTTTCTTTTTTCAGCAAACAGACTGCCTTCCGAAATTCTGGAGTCTTTAAACTTAAAGCTCAAATATTTCAGTAACAGCAGCACGTTTCCCTAATCTCTTGAAAAATGATGAATTTCCGCCCGTTACGTGATGAATGTCTGCCTGCTGCGCAGCGACAATCTATCTGTCCATGCATGATTTATGTAATTGGTGGGATATGACTATCTGCATGATTTATGTCCATGGCATGACAAAGCTCTTTGAAATCTTTTCACAATCCGGGGTCTTTTTCAATGGGCTCTACATTTGAAATCTTTTCAAAGGGCTGACTGGCCCCACCGAATTTTCTTTAGCAGCAGAATACACAATAATTTTGTCTGAGATTCGAGAAAAGAGAAACTGGTCTAAATACATCGTCTGCCATCCACTCAACGTCTCCACTCACATTCTATTCTTTTTTTTTTTGCCCTCAATGTCGACCTGATCCCGTTCCTGGCAATGACAATCTCCAATTGAGACCACGCTGAGAATGACCACGCTGAGAAGGAATCGCAATTTTCCCACCCGTTCCAGCAGTGCCAATCACTGTGAGAACAAGACCAAAGAATAGCATAGCTACAACACTCCAAATACAGAAAGCAAAGAGTTCGCTGATAGCTCTATGCAATCTGAAAGCGCTACTATGCCTGGTAGTTGTAATTCTGTTTTGAGACACAGTTGTAAGGCGCATGCCATTATTCGACGAATGATTCGCGCCAACATTCCTGTAATGGGGAGGATGGAGGCTGACCCTGCTTCCATTGGGAGGACGGAGGCTCACCCTGCTTCCATGCAAAGTGAAGGAATTCGGACCAGTGAATGTAATATGTGTATCTCGCCTAGTATCTGTCCCATAAGTATCATCTGTTGGATCAAGTTCACTGTCTTCTGTTTGCAGAAGAGTTGGAATTCCAAACTCACTGATGGTGTCCGCAAAGCGAGTATCTCCATTAAAAGGATATCTATTAATCCAGTCCGCAACTCGAGACCGATCATGATTGAACCAATTGCGAATCGCGCTACGATCTGGCTCGGGAACGTGCCTCCAAACAGCTGCTAGGTTACTTCTTCGATTATCATTGTCCCGTTCTTGGGCTCGCCTTGTTGCTTCAGCTTCGAACATAGTATCTTCTTGACTTTGCCTTGTTGCTTGAGTTTGCCACACAGCGGATGTGTCGGTATTAGTATGATGTATATGATTTGTCGCGCCAGTTGTGTTTGTACTCGCATCCTGAACTTGAACTGGAACAGCATTCAAATGCACAGAATGTGGAACTTGGACATTTACATGAACAGGAACGCCACCCATATGATACACGCCACTGAGACCACTCATATGAACTATTGAAGTTCTTACTTCACGCCAAAGGTCCGACCACCATGTCTGTGCTTCACTCAATTCACCAATATGCCTTACCTTCTTACCAACAACTACGTTTGTTTTTGTCTTCAAATTCTTTTGCGGGATGCATTTTGTCACACATTTCATCATTGCCACCGACGTTGGCCTGTCATCGTGATTGTTAAGCAGATTCTGATTGGTTTTGTTTGTAATATGATGCGTTGACTCATCACCAATACAACTACCGAGAAACTGTTCTGGGGATTTCAAATCCGATTTACGGCTATTGGTGTTGTCTGAGTCTTCCCTATTGGTACTGGTATTCTTCTCAGTCTTACTATCTGATATGTCTTCAAGACGGACAAATCGACCTTCTTGAAGCGGTGTTCCCGAAGTGGTAGGGTAGATATCTGGAAGAGGCGTTCCCGAAGAACTGGCGCCGCCATCTGGAATCATCTTTCCCGAAGTACTGGCGCCGCTATCTGGAATAAGCTTGGGGCCGCCATCCAGAATAAGCTTTGCCTTTCCTATGGCTTTACTACTCATAGCGGCTTTGCCATTCTCGTTTTGAGTGCTCATAGAATGATGTACATGGTTTTGTCTAGCTTCTGGCAACGAACCGCATTGCGATAAATGGGAAACACGGGAAGATGAAGATGGAAGGGAAACACGGGAAGAAGCCTGAGATGGAAGAAACATGGACGAGATGGAAGAAAGAGGTCTCGCAGCATTATCATTATGATCACTATCTTTATTTTTACTGAAATGCACTCCCTGATTTTCTTCCTTTCCATTAGAATTTCCAGCAACAGGCATTCCCAGTACTGTCCCCAATACTGTCGGTACAGCAGGACACTTTGAACCGGTGTTGTTCTTGTCGGTATAGGAGGAACTATAATTATCTTCTGAACTGATTTTTTCCTCTACTATCTTGACGTATTCTTTGTGTGCAACAATTGGGAAGATTTTTCGTTTGTCTGCTATTCGTATTGGTTCAGAATGTATTCGACGTACAGCTGGCAAATTATTTGCACCATAAATCTCAAAGTGGTCATGTAGGTCTTGGTTGTTGTCCAGATTAAGGTCTCGGTCGAGATTAACGCTCCTTCTAACACGATGCACAGGAATCGGAGAGTCCAATCCGCTATTTGCTCGTACAGTCGGAGATTCCAAGCCGCTATTTGCTCGTACAATCGGAGATTCCAAACCGCTATTTGCTCGTACAGCTGCCAACCGATCCGCGTAGTTCCTCGCTGCTGTCTCCGATCCAATCGCTGCGCTTGCAAACCTCATATCCGGCATATTTTCTCTAGACGTTGCTCTTGAATCTCTAGACGTTGTCGCTCTTGATTCTCCTGACGAACTTGCCGACTCTAGATTTCGTGCCGGTAGCGAGCCTCCCGGTGGCGAGCCTTGTTGTGGTGCTCCTCCAAAATGGCCTTGTTGCTGTGCTCCTGCAACATATATGCCTCTGTAATATTGCGGGGCTGGTGGCGTTCTAACCGGAGTTGCCATCAAGGCAACCCTTTGTCTGTCGTGTCGTCTGGCACGCCAAGGCCTACCGTTCGCCTTTGCCGAAGTTTCGGTAACCATGGTGTATGGGAGGGCGACCATTCTGTATAAGAATGACACTGCCATTCTTTTTGAACCGGCCATATTTTTGAGACACGTTGACTGACCAATCATATTTTTGAGACACGGTGACTGATGCAGCATCGTCGATTCTCTACCGTGAATCGTCGCGCTTGAAGACAGACTTCGACAATCACGGATTCTCTTTCAAAACAATATAGTCTCCTTGCAGAGTTCGACTTTCTCCTTGCAGAATTCTCCAATTAAATCTCCTTGTAAGTTTCAAATTATCTCCTTTCACAGGTATGAATCAATAAAAATCCATTCAGAAAACTGGATTTTGGTATACCTGTATTGAAATTAGAATTCGCATTAGAATTTGAGTCTGATTCTCTTACGCATTCGCATTTGCACTTTACGCATTTGACTTTTTTTAATTTTTTTTTGGTATGAACTTCGAAACTTCAAACTTGTACATGCTGCCTTGCTGCGAAAAACCCTCGAAAACTTAAATCAATACCCCTTTGAACAAAGAAAATTTAGAAAACACCTCGCTGCTACACGGACAAGAAAAAAAAAACTCGCAATCATCATTGACTTCCACTCTCTCGATCATACTTATCACTAATGAAAACTCAACCAGAAGAAGAAAACCGTAACGAACAACGGTGGAAAGGCCGGGTAAATGTAATGACTTTACTCTATACTTTTCGACTGCTGTTCTTTACTCGATAAGTCTTCTCTGCCGGCATAATTACACTCTGTCGACTTTAATCACCATACCACACACACCTTTCATGATAATCGTAACTTTAAGTTCGTCATAATTATGAAGCACATTGCAACCCCTCGATCTACTTATTCCAATGGTTGAAATCACACGGCCTCAGTCATCACCACTACTAGACTGCATCAGCTGCTCACGCCAAACTGCTAAATTGGTCGAGATTTCATCAAGAGATTGATACCGCCAAAACTGAGACAGTTTCGGGTTCAAAATGAGACAAGCCTTGAAACTGACGAGCGGTTCTTTAAATTCAAAACTGGTTCTTTAAATTCAAAACTGCAAAAAGGCTGTTGCGCTGTACAGCTTCCAAGAGTTGGGAGAAGTTCTTCCAACTCTCTTTCTTTTTCTTTCTTTCTACATAGACTCTAGAAGTCAATCACTCTAGAACTCAATCCTTATTCTTATTCTGAAATACTAGACTACACTTTCTGATACTCTTTCCGCACAGTCCTGAAATACTCTACACTTTCTGATACTCTTTCCGCACAGTGGAACTGTCATTTTTATCAGCATGCAACGGAATGGATTTGATCTCCGCGATCCGGGCTTCCATCTTGCCATCGAAGTTATAAGGGCCGGTGCGCTTCGAGTTATCATGACTGCCAGGTTCATGTCCGTAGAAACTCAATGTGAGTGACAGTTTTTTACTCGCGTGCACAGCGTGCGAGATTAGAGTACCAGATTCTCTTCTGAGTCTCATGGACTCAGAGTCAAACACAATCTTGAATTGCCAAACGAGATGAGTTGGCTGAACGTGAATAGGCTTCTCTCCAGTTTTTTTCTCTCCCTGTATCACGATCTTCTTCCCAGAATTCGGCCCCTCACACTCGAAAAAAATCGGATCGAGAGAAAACGTAGGAGGTCCGGACTTAGCAATATTAAGATTCTGGGAGTTCTTCTGGATTAGTAGATGCACATTCGTAACCAGTTCGATCTGATGCAAATTTCCCGCCAGAAGGGCTTTCCCGGGTTCCAACACAGGATTATCCCATCCAAACACAGAACCCATCGGAAGGAGGATTTGTTTTTTTATTTCCGACTGAAAACTTTCTATCAGATCAGATTCAAACTCTTCACCAGTGTTATGTTCTCCGGTTTCCGAAACAAACTTTCTATAATCAGATCCCCAAACCTGCACAGCACGAGTGACAACATAGGCTTTGTCTTTTAGATCATCAGAGTTTTGGTCTGGACCAGTTGCTTCGATCACCAATCCGAACGCTCTTTGTGTCACTTTTTTCAAAATATAACGCTTTACTTCTTCATTGACATTGATATTGGCATTTGCTTCTTCGGGTCTCGAATCTTCTGAATCTTCTGTCTTTGTTCGGTTCCGTTCTTTGTTCGGTTCTTCTCGATCCTCTTTCTTTACAGTTCCCCAATTCTTGATTCCGTTCGGTTTTACCTTTACCTTGTCAATAGTCCGATGCAGCATCTTCCAATTGAAACGCAAAAAGGGATTAAAAATTACGTTGTCCAGATTGCAAGACTCGTATTGCTGTTGTAATACTAGTTGCTTCCCCTCTTTGTTATTCCCCTCTTTGTTATCCTCTTTGTTATTGATATTATCTGCACCCGGGAAGAGCCAGCTCATCAGTGCGGTGGCCTCTTTTTCGATTGCCTCTTTCTTTTTCTCGGTCTCTTTCTTTTTCTCGGTCTCCTTCTTTCCTTTGGTTTCTCGTTTTGACGAAGCAGACCCCCTCTCCAGCAAGGTTTCCAGCTCCCTCCTTATCACAGCAAGATCCGTTTTCCTTATGTCGCCCTTGGACAGATCCGTATCTGTTACTTTTTTTTGAAATTTTCCCTCCATATCCAGACGCGCAAGCAGACTTACACGCGCAAGCTCTGCCTCTGCCCGGGCTGGGGGCACGAACAATTCAAAAAAAAGCGGAATGGCGTGATCGATGAGCACACCAACTCGCTCGTCTTTGACGAGGTTCGGATCTGACTCTTTCGTCAGCAGCTCGTGAGTCAACGCTCGCAAATGTT
>Ga0099797_100232_pt1 | contig 36402 bp, 21 predicted proteins | sample Uncmet_Sort48C_1_FD_89871 | JGI IMG/M metagenome (GOLD analysis project Ga0099797, IMG submission 89871) | Marine eukaryotic communities from CALCOFI LINE 67, Pacific Ocean - C012_Sort48C_1 | ecosystem: Environmental > Aquatic > Marine > Oceanic | place: Pacific Ocean: Monterey Bay | collected... | reverse complement strand
TAATATCAATCAAACATATCATCACGGTGATTATGTGTTTTCGAAATCAGACAAAGATGAACATGATTCAATGTACATAGCAGAGAAAAATGAATTTATTGCAAGGAAGTTGCCTCATTTAGATATGAATTCAGGGAACTGGATTGAATTTCATGCCTTACGTGGTGTCGATGGTGAAAAAGGTGCTAAAGGCCCGAAAGGTGACATAGGTGCACAAGGTAAAGAAGGAAAAATTGGACTAAGAGGTGCGACTGGAGCTGCTGGTATAGTCGATGGTTCCATGTTGAAGAATGTGGAAACTGAAGTTATCGCGAAACTAGAATCAAAACTGAATGCTACAGTGAAAACACAACTAAAATTACAAAACGCAAAACTGAAGTCACATGCGTCACGTATTACAAATGTTGAAGCATTAAATTCAGGTTTACAAACTCAATATGATACAGTTAAGACGGCTTTACAAACACAATTTAATACAGAGAATCAGGCTTTACAAACACAATTTAATACAGAGAAACAGGGTTTACGGACGCAATTTGATACACAGAAAGAAAGTTTACGGACGCAATTTGATACACAGAAAGAAAGTTTGCAAACAACACCCGCTTCCCCCCACCTGAGAGCAGCTGACCCACCGAGCCGCCCGCGCCAAGGCCCGCAGCAAGAAACGTGCCCACACCTAGACAAGTCCATCAAGTTTCGCAATAAAAAAACATTGACGCAAATGCAAGACGAGTTTTGCACCGAGTATAACTTAGATTTAGCAAATGAAAATGTTGTCAATATGGCCATGATTTTCTTAGATAAAGATATCGGGCGTGACGATGCTTTCAAGCGTGCTTTGGCATCCACTGCCAAATTCCGTGTTACCGACAAGTGCACGTCGCCACTGTTCAAAGGGAACGACGTGTCGCTTCAACATCTTAACGGCGAATGGGTGATGATTGCACAGCTGGACAAAGAGTCTCCGTATTTAAAACATGAAATTAACGACGAGTGTGCCAGTAGAAACTACTTGCCTCGAACCGAAGTTGGTTTGCAAATGTACACGGACAAGAATCAATGCTGTAAAGATACCAAAGATTATTTCGAATGTCTTAAGAGCGGCTGTTCGTTGACCGAGCTAAATCACCACTGGGTAGACCAACCTTTGTCGTACAAGATGACCCTTACCGGAAATGTGTTCGAGTTTGAATCGTGGGATTATTGAAGTATTCACATTTAAAATATTTTACGAAGTATATATTATATATAATGGTTAAAATCTAAGTTAAAATTAATTTTACACACTTCTCGTGTTAAGTAATATATGCTCAATACTCAATCGCAAGAATAAATATTCTATACTTCGGGGACGTAAAGATTTAATAATATACGCTTCGTATTTATATGAGTATAAGAGAAATTTAAATATATTAAAATATAAAGTGATAATATATGCATACTGGCATAGTGCTATAGAAAGTGAAAGAAAAAAAAAAAATCTGCGGCGGCGGGAATTAAGGAATATGCCGTCCTGTGTTCATGTTAAAATAATTGCAAGTCATAAAATTACCATTATTATTATTATGTTTCTTCGAGTTGAGAAAAAGCCAGCATTTAAAATAATTCAATAGTGCAATAAATACTTAATAATGTATATATATATATATATATTTGGAAGTTTAGAAACTGAAAAAAATTATAAGATATATATATCCATAATATAAAAATACACAAGAGGGACAACATGGCATCATCAGAACGTTCGTTTGATCCCAATTTTCCTATATTAAATTCTATTGTTAGTGCTGCACTTGGTAGTGGTGCATTGACTATTGTATTTACTACTCCACAAATTATTAATTTAAGTCAAACTTCGAAATTGCCTTTGCCAACTGAAAATATACATATATTTCAAAAGCATGGAATGCAGATATTTAAGCGCGCAATTGCGACGCAAACTGTGAATAAAGTTATACATTTTGGAGGTGTCCGTTTGTTGAAACAATCTTTTGATTTATTACCAGGAGGTGGTTTAGGGCAATATAATTTAAACGTGGCCTATGGTCTAATTTCTGTTCCAGTCCAAGCTTGGGCATATAATTCATTAAACGCGGATGTATTTCAATATTTTGGACAGTCAAAACCTACTGAAGGTTCATTTTCAACACAAGCAAAAGAATTTTTTATGAAAAAAATCAGACCAGGTTTTGGTTGGACGTTTCTACGTGATTCAAATAGTGTTGGTGGTGGTTTGATTTTAGGTCCAATCATAACAGCAAAATATATAAGTAGTAATAGTAATGGTAACCCATCAAGGTTAGAACGTTTATTTGGTGGTTTTATAGCTGGCTGTATATGTGGATTTGGGACACAAATGTTTCATAATGCAGCATTAACTGCTGGACGTGCAGCAGAACTAGGTGAAAATATAGGTAATTTGGAAGCAATGCGACGTTTATGGAATCAAATTGGAGTTAAAGCAATATATCAAGGATATCCATATAGAGTTGCTGTTATTGCTGGGATGAGTGCGTTATTAAATGTATGTGAGCCATTTAAGTAAATAGAGAGAAGGTGTGAAGGAAGGAAATGTTATTTTTATATATATATGCATTTTTATGAAAAATATGTATGATATGTACACAAATTAACTTCAACGTTTTATTTTTTTTATTTTCTTTTTACGAGAAGAGTTCGTATAAAATATTATAATATATATATACGAGAAGCGTATAAAAAACATTTTTTTATACCTCCCATCATCTCCAAACAACAAATCTACTAAATTCGTACATTACAACTCTCTTTCTTAATAACCATCATCATATCGTCTAACCATTTTAAACCTGGTTTTCCAACAAACCACGTTACGTGTGATTGTTGTGGATATATATTTTCAAATACAATTACCTCGTCTGTTAACTTTTCACGTAATAATTTATAATCACTTTCTTCTACTAAAATATCATCGGCGCCACGAAACATGGCAATTTTCACACCTGTATTCATAAAGTAACTACTAATATTATAGATTGGTGGTGTTTTCATACCGTACTCTTTCATATTTCCTTCTTCACCATAATCATATCTACCAAAAAATGCGGGGTCTTTCTCCATAAATTGTTCATAATGGTTGAAATCTTTTGCAGATGTACCTGCTGGAAAATGTGTTGTTAATCGTTCAACTTGTGCATCGGAATCATTATCGGCAATGCCACAGACACTATCAACACCGATTTTACATACAAAACCAAATGTGATTTTACATAGAAATGTTTCAATCGTATCTAATGTTGGGCCAAATTCAAATAAACCATATGGATAATATTCTTCTAAAATTTTACCTAATTTGAATTTTGATACTGCTTCTAATAATAAACTTTTCGTTGATTTAACATATGCTACTGGACTTAAAGCTATAAATAAATCAATATTATTTTTCAATAAATTATTGTTATTATCAGAACCTAAAATAAAAAATTGTGTTGTTCCTTGGCTCCATGCAATATATGTCATTTTTTTTTCTTCGTTACGAACAAATTTTGATGTATATGTTAACATTGCAGGGAGATCATAATGAGCCATATCATCAAATGTAAAATTCCAAAATTCTTTTGAATCTGTTTTGAAATGTGTATGATTTGTTGAAAATATATTCCCTCTATTATTACCTAAAAATATTTCGTATCCTTGTCGATATAGTAATACGGCAGGGGCATATTGTGAAGATGATAACCAACACCAGGAAGAGGCTAAAATACCATGTTGCAAAAAAATAGTTTTAGTCGCATTAGGATTTGGCAAACGATGGATATTCAAAATATAACCATCTGATGTTGTGACGTAATGATTTTCTAATGGTATTTGTAATTCTTTTAAATATTCTTCAATTGTCGTATGTGGATATATTGGTGGGGATAAAGAAGATGAAGATGGTTTTAAAATGCAAAAAAATGTTATAATTATAATCAACATATATATTGTTGGATTTATTATTTGTAAATTTATTATTACATTCATGTTTTTATATATTATATATATATATATATATATTATAATAGTTGTCGTTCTTTCCCTATATTATATATATATATATATCCATCTTTTGAATTCATTCTTTTATTATTAGAATTATTATACCTGGTATTGATATATATCTATATGATGTATGTGTGATGATAATAAAATGTGTGGGACAATAATTATAGCAGCAGCAGTAGTTGCCATTACTCTGGCAAGCGCAGAGTCTTTCCTTTATTATAAGTTGCCATCATAGGGTATATAAATATAATAATAATAAATTGTTGTTGGCCTGGTTGGGTCAAATTCAAAATTCATTAAAAAAAATAAAATTGAAAAAATATTTATATATCGATATACACATCGATAGTGTAATAATACATTGTAAATACAATAAAAACAAAGAGGATGGCGACAAAAGCATTGGCGTATCCAATAAAAGTTGGATTAATAGGACATGGCGCAATTGGATCTGTCGTTGCAAATGCTGTTATGAATTCTACACATGGATTGGATAAAACGCGGATTAAATTAATTGCTATTTTAACTAAAAATCCCAGATCAGAAGAAACAATTGTAAATTTTTCTAATAATAATATTTTGTTAACCACAAACCCAGAAGATTTTTTTAGTACTGAATTTGATGTTTGCGTTGAAGCTGCTGGTCAACCGGCTGTAAGAGAACATGGAGAGCAATGTTTACTAAGTGGTAGAAATTTTTTATGTACATCTATTGGCGCCTTGACAAATAATACACTTTTACAAAAACTAACAAATGCTGCAATAAATGGAAATTCCCAATTGCAATTAGCATCTGGTGCAATGCCAGCATTAGATTGGATGGGAGCATCTGCATTAGAATCTGGTAGTACTGTTATTGCCACACAAACAAAGCCACCTGAAAGTTGGAAAAATGCTCGTTTTAAACCTAATAGTACAGAACAATTAGAAGATGTTCATGATTATGATTCGATTACAAAACCAGAAATAGTTTTCGATGGGCCAGCCAGAGAAGCGGCTTCATATTATCCTAAAAATTCTAATATATTAGCAATGCTCGCATTGACAACAAGTGGATTAGATAATACAAATGTTCGTATGGTAGCTGATCCAATTGATAAGTCTATGCGTCAATCTATTGAATATAATGGTAGTGCTGGTAAAATTAAATTAAATGTTTGGGGGAAAAAATCTCCAACCAATCCAAAAACAAGTCAAATAGTCCCACTTGCTGTAATAAAAGCGTTGAAAAATATGAGTAGTCCTATTGCATTTGGTTTGTAAAAAAAAATACGATATCGTAATAAAATTATTTGGGGGGGGGGGGTATGTTGAAAGAAAAGAGAGAGGAGACAAAAAATGTTTTTTGTTTGGATGTGCGTGTTATCATGATTTTGGTATAAAATATAATATTTTTTTTGTGAGTTTTAAAAATATTTATATATATATTTCTTGTGTTACAAAAACTAATTTTAGGTACCCACTGACACATTCAAACACTTTTTCAACATCCATCTCATTCATTTTTATCGAAAGAATTCTTTCTCATTTCTTTAAATTTCACTCGTTTTGGACTTTTGTTGATTGCACCCATTTCTGCATTTATATCTTTTCTCAATTGTTGAATACTCGATTTCTTAAAATGAAAACGTTGTTTTGTTGTACTTAATAATAATTTACTCAGCTTTGCAACTTTTGTATCTACACTTTTAGTATTTAATATTGTTTCATATTCATTTAAATATGTTTGAATTCTTTCTTCTTCTTTCAATTCTGCTTTGCTTTTTTCTTTTGTATCTATTTTTTCATCTGGTTTTGAAGTACTACGTAATGATTCTTCTTTACTTAAACTTAAATCATCTACAATTTGATATGGTATTTGTGAAAGTAAAGTTGCTAAACCAGCAATTACAAACAAGGATCTTGGATTGTATCTGTAAACATATCCACATATGAGTGGCCATGTAATACCAATAATAGCACTGAAGCTTTGTTGAGCTCCAGCTAGTTCCCCTCTAGTGAAACCCGTGCGTAATGCTTTTTGTGTTTGTATTGCTTTGATAGAGACATGTCTTTGCTCTCCAACAATTCCAGGTAATGAAGAAAGGTAATACCATCCTTGTGTACTAGGAGTTGCCATTAATCTACAAAAATGTGCTAATGCGCTGCAAATATTTCCAAATGCTGTAAATTTAAATGCTCCAAGAATCGGTAAAAATCGTTTTGTATAAAAGCGTCCTATTACCATACTTAAACCATAGCCAATCAAATAAATACTTTTAGTTATTGCAGTCAATTGTACTTCTTGTAATTGATAAATTAATGTTAAACTTCCAATTGATCGCATATCTGCCATTTCTTGTAACCCATTACCAAGCGTTAATAACGTTAAATCTTTTGTTTCAAATAATTTCAAAAAGGACAATGGATTCGGAATGGACAAAATACGTTTTATTGGCAATCCTTGTTTTTTTCTAATTTCAGCATCAACTTTACGCTTCTTAGCATCGTTTGTTTCTTTAATATAATACCATGAATATAGTCCAATAGAAGCATCCATAATAGCACCGAGTAAAGTTGCTGTTCTCCAAGTAACATTTCGAAATATTGTTAAAACTAAAAATGGGCCAAGCATATAACCACGTCCCATCCATCCCATGTATTTTGAAGTAGCTTGTGCTAACTCTTTACCCTTATACATATCCGAATATGTTGCTGTCGTCATAGTTACTCTTGCATTCATACATAAAAATGCTAAGATTCTTGATCCAACAAATGCATTGATATTGGTAGCTACACTTTGATAATATGTACACAAAGCACTTGCAAGATAAGATAAAACTATGATTGGTTTTCTTCCAATTAAGTCACTGATATTTCCAACAAGAGGATTTGCAAAGAAATTTAAAAACGCACCAGCGGATGATATAAACGGTAGCCATCTACCAGGTGCATTTGGATCGTTATTAGATAATTCTTGAATTGAAAATACAGTTGCACCAGTTGTACTTTGCAATAATACCATAGCAAAGTGCAACATCATCCCAAGACCTAATACATTTTCCGGTTGGTAAGACGGACTTTTTGTCGCTTCCTTTGATTGTGTTGTTGGCATTGTTGTGTATTAGATATATTGATAATACTTTTATTTACCTTTTAAGTGTATGTATTATTACCACAATTTTTATTAATGAATGCCAAACGATGACAATGTAGGTTTTTGTTGTTTAAATCTTCATATATATTATATATATATACTTCTCAATGTTATTATAAAAACATATCCTTGTAGTTATTTGTTATATATCTATAAATCGAAGCTCGATTTAGATTATGAATTATGAATTATATGAATGAAGTGCATATTATTTTTGGTACTGTACCACCAGTGGTAGGCCAGTAGGCTTATAGGTATACTAATACCAGGTACCGGGCCTATAACGAACAAAAACTAATAAAAACCCAAACTAATAATACGGTCACAGTTGTTTTAGTTTTGATGACCGTATTCAAAATTATAAAAGTGCAACTTGCATGCAAAAAAAAATATACAAAAAAAAAAAATATTATTATTTATAGACTATTATTTTATTATACAGGTATATATATATAGTTGTTTCTATATTACATATATTTATAGAGACAACAGATAAACAATAAAACCATTTACAAGATGGCAAGCCTTACAACAAACATGAGATCTTCATCGTCCTCTTCCTCCTCCTCCCCCAAAATGCATGTAACCAAACAAAAGCGTAAAAAATCAGTATCCTTAGGAGATGCAAATAAATATATTAAAAATAGAATGCCTACACTAGACGCTATTGATGAAGCTATTTTAAATAAAACAAGATCAGAACGGGCATCTATGTTAGGTATGAGTTTGTTAACACGTGGTTTATCACCTTCCAGTAAACATGATAATGGTGTTTCTAGCTTCAATCAAAAAAATAGAAATAGAACAGAATACCTATCCGATACGTTACATACTCGTACCCGCAGTTCTAGCGAAGATATGTTTTCTATTAGAAGAAGAGCAAGTGTTTCTAGTAGTATGGATATTTGGTTAAACGAGGATGATGATAAAGAAGAAGAAGGTGCTACTACCGCAAATTTTGAAATTAATTATACTAAAAAACGTAATAATAGTGTTCAACAACGTGCAATACGTATTAGTGGACCGCCGCCAGCGACAGTTCCACAATTAACAATTTGCATATTAGTTGTTGGAACACGTGGTGATGTTCAACCGTTTTGTGCTATCGGTATGCGTATGAGGGATCAATATGGTCATAGAATTAGAATAGCAACACATGCTATATATAGAAATTTTGTTGAATCATTAGGTTTGGAATTTTATCCTTTAGCAGGGGATCCAAAATCATTAAGTGCATTTATGGTGAAAACAAAAGGTAATTTATTTCCAACATCAATGGAACAATTTCATTTAATGGTTGGTCAACCAACACACATTGCAGAAATAGCTAAATCGACATGGCCAGCGGTAACTGCACCTGATCCAGAACATCCAAAGGTAAAATTTAGTTGCGATGCGATTATTGCAAATCCTGTTTGTTGGGGTCATTATCATTGCGCAGAAGCGTTAGGGATTCCATTACATATTATGTTTCCACAGCCATGGTCACCTACACGAGCATTTCCACATCCATTGAGTCGATTATCATATTCATCTGGACCATCTTTACAAAATTTGTTGTCATATAATGCAATGGATATGGTGATGTGGGTTCCAATCGCAGATGAAATCAATTGTTTAAGAAGAGATGTATTGAGAATTCCTCCAATACGTATAGGTGAAAGGCCAGCAACTGTTGTTAGTGATATGAAAGTACCTATGAGCTTCATGTGGAGTCCATCCCTTTGCCCAAAACCAAGTGATTGGGGTGATCACATATCTGTGTTAGGAAATATATTTTTGGATAATAAATCTTCTGGTGGCTCAACTTATGAACCGTCGCAAGAACTTGGTGAATTTTTATTTGGTGATGACTACAATAATACTAACAATAATATTAGTAGTAAAAGTTTCAACAACACGAAGAAAAGGATGCCTCCAGCACCAATATTTATAGGATTTGGTAGTATGATGATAAAAGATCCAATGCGACTTACACGTATGATTATTGCAGCTTCTATTGAATCAAATACACGTGTTCTCATACAAAGTTCATGGTCCTCCATGTCAGATGGTACGGAAACTCCTGATAATGTTTTTTTTCTCGGGCCATGCCCACATGATTGGCTTTTACCACATATGGCAGCTGTAATACATCATGGTGGAGCTGGAACGACTGCTGCTGGTTTACGATGTGGCAAGCCTACGTTCATATGCCCATTCTTTGGTGATCAACACTTTTGGGGTGCAAAAGTTCAAGAGTCTGGTGTTGGATTAGCACCATGTCCAATTGAAAATTTAACAGAAGAGGTTCTCATAGAGGCATTTCAGAAATTAGCGAAACCACGATCATTAATGAGGACAAAAGCACAAAAAATGGCCATGCGTTGGCAAGAAGGAATAGAAGCAGGAGAAAATATTTTAAATGGAAAGGATGAGACGGTAACATCTGATCAAATATATGGACGAATGCTTGGCCATCCAGAAGATGGAATTACAAATGCCGTTAATGCATTTCATGCAAATTTGCCATTGCAAAATTTATATTGTGATATAACCGAGGAACTATTAACTGGTGATGGCAGACCAAGAGTTGCGAAATGGGTTCATGTAAATGGTCATGTAAAAATTTGTGATGAAGTATTAAAACTCTTAACATCGCCTGATCCAAATGATCCAAATAATAATATTCCATTAACAAAACTTTCGGATTGGAGAAAATGGACACCGGTGAAATGGGGTTCTCATAGTGTGGGTGGTGATGGCTCTGCATCCTCCATTGTGGATGGATATAAACGAGGTGTTGGGGCGTTATTGCATGAAACGGTACAAGGTGTTGCTGATCTTGTTCGACAACCATATCTTGGTGTAAAAAATGCAAAAAAAAACCAAAAATTGAAAGGTTTTGCTAAAGGTGCAGCTACCGGTGTTTTTAACGTTGTCGCCCGTCCAATTCGAGGTGTTGCTGAATTAGTAGATAGTGTAGGAACAGGTCACGTAGCTGCAGTATCTGGTAAGCCAAGCCAAGGTATGTATAAAAAAGTGATCGAACCAGCTATGAATAGACGTTTAGGTCGTATAAAGGAGGCCTTTACAAATCAACCACGTCAAAAAAGAACGGAATCAATACAACCATTATCACCATTAAAAGAATTTGGTGTATTACGCGGTAGTACAGATACATTTGAGGAAGTACATCGTCCAGATTGTGAACGTATCTTTATCAATCGTAGTAGTCGTTTAGGTGCAAAAGAAATTCAATGTAAACCGATATTAAAAGGTAGATCGTGGTGATACAAGTTTGTCTCTACATACATGTGTGTATATATATATATATATATATTCGAACGCGTATAATTAAGTGTAAAAATTATAAAATATATTAGTTCAATTAGATGTAATTTTATTATGATCACACATACATCATATAGATATATATCAATACCAGGTATAATAATTCTAATAATAAAAGAATGAATTCAAAAGATGGATATATATATATATATAATATAGGGAAAGAACGACAACTATTATAATATATATATATATATATATAATATATAAAAACATGAATGTAATAATAAATTTACAAATAATAAATCCAACAATATATATGTTGATTATAATTATAACATTTTTTTGCATTTTAAAACCATCTTCATCTTCTTTATCCCCACCAATATATCCACATACGACAATTGAAGAATATTTAAAAGAATTACAAATACCATTAGAAAATCATTACGTCACAACATCAGATGGTTATATTTTGAATATCCATCGTTTGCCAAATCCTAATGCGACTAAAACTATTTTTTTGCAACATGGTATTTTAGCCTCTTCCTGGTGTTGGTTATCATCTTCACAATATGCCCCTGCCGTATTACTATATCGACAAGGATACGAAATATTTTTAGGTAATAATAGAGGGAATATATTTTCAACAAATCATACACATTTCAAAACAGATTCAAAAGAATTTTGGAATTTTACATTTGATGATATGGCTCATTATGATCTCCCTGCAATGTTAACATATACATCAAAATTTGTTCGTAACGAAGAAAAAAAAATGACATATATTGCATGGAGCCAAGGAACAACACAATTTTTTATTTTAGGTTCTGATAATAACAATAATTTATTGAAAAATAATATTGATTTATTTATAGCTTTAAGTCCAGTAGCATATGTTAAATCAACGAAAAGTTTATTATTAGAAGCAGTATCAAAATTCAAATTAGGTAAAATTTTAGAAGAATATTATCCATATGGTTTATTTGAATTTGGCCCAACATTAGATACGATTGAAACATTTCTATGTAAAATCACATTTGGTTTTGTATGTAAAATCGGTGTTGATAGTGTCTGTGGCATTGCCGATAATGATTCCGATGCACAAGTTGAACGATTAACAACACATTTTCCAGCAGGTACATCTGCAAAAGATTTCAACCATTATGAACAATTTATGGAGAAAGACCCCGCATTTTTTGGTAGATATGATTATGGTGAAGAAGGAAATATGAAAGAGTACGGTATGAAAACACCACCAATCTATAATATTAGTAGTTACTTTATGAATACAGGTGTGAAAATTGCCATGTTTCGTGGCGCCGATGATATTTTAGTAGAAGAAAGTGATTATAAATTATTACGTGAAAAGTTAACAGACGAGGTAATTGTATTTGAAAATATATATCCACAACAATCACACGTAACGTGGTTTGTTGGAAAACCAGGTTTAAAATGGTTAGACGATATGATGATGGTTATTAAGAAAGAGAGTTGTAATGTACGAATTTAGTAGATTTGTTGTTTGGAGATGATGGGAGGTATAAAAAAATGTTTTTTATACGCTTCTCGTATATATATATTATAATATTTTATACGAACTCTTCTCGTAAAAAGAAAATAAAAAAAATAAAACGTTGAAGTTAATTTGTGTACATATCATACATATTTTTCATAAAAATGCATATATATATAAAAATAACATTTCCTTCCTTCACACCTTCTCTCTATTTACTTAAATGGCTCACATACATTTAATAACGCACTCATCCCAGCAATAACAGCAACTCTATATGGATATCCTTGATATATTGCTTTAACTCCAATTTGATTCCATAAACGTCGCATTGCTTCCAAATTACCTATATTTTCACCTAGTTCTGCTGCACGTCCAGCAGTTAATGCTGCATTATGAAACATTTGTGTCCCAAATCCACATATACAGCCAGCTATAAAACCACCAAATAAACGTTCTAACCTTGATGGGTTACCATTACTATTACTACTTATATATTTTGCTGTTATGATTGGACCTAAAATCAAACCACCACCAACACTATTTGAATCACGTAGAAACGTCCAACCAAAACCTGGTCTGATTTTTTTCATAAAAAATTCTTTTGCTTGTGTTGAAAATGAACCTTCAGTAGGTTTTGACTGTCCAAAATATTGAAATACATCCGCGTTTAATGAATTATATGCCCAAGCTTGGACTGGAACAGAAATTAGACCATAGGCCACGTTTAAATTATATTGCCCTAAACCACCTCCTGGTAATAAATCAAAAGATTGTTTCAACAAACGGACACCTCCAAAATGTATAACTTTATTCACAGTTTGCGTCGCAATTGCGCGCTTAAATATCTGCATTCCATGCTTTTGAAATATATGTATATTTTCAGTTGGCAAAGGCAATTTCGAAGTTTGACTTAAATTAATAATTTGTGGAGTAGTAAATACAATAGTCAATGCACCACTACCAAGTGCAGCACTAACAATAGAATTTAATATAGGAAAATTGGGATCAAACGAACGTTCTGATGATGCCATGTTGTCCCTCTTGTGTATTTTTATATTATGGATATATATATCTTATAATTTTTTTCAGTTTCTAAACTTCCAAATATATATATATATATATACATTATTAAGTATTTATTGCACTATTGAATTATTTTAAATGCTGGCTTTTTCTCAACTCGAAGAAACATAATAATAATAATGGTAATTTTATGACTTGCAATTATTTTAACATGAACACAGGACGGCATATTCCTTAATTCCCGCCGCCGCAGATTTTTTTTTTTTCTTTCACTTTCTATAGCACTATGCCAGTATGCATATATTATCACTTTATATTTTAATATATTTAAATTTCTCTTATACTCATATAAATACGAAGCGTATATTATTAAATCTTTACGTCCCCGAAGTATAGAATATTTATTCTTGCGATTGAGTATTGAGCATATATTACTTAACACGAGAAGTGTGTAAAATTAATTTTAACTTAGATTTTAACCATTATATATAATATATACTTCGTAAAATATTTTAAATGTGAATACTTCAATAATCCCACGATTCAAACTCGAACACATTTCCGGTAAGGGTCATCTTGTACGACAAAGGTTGGTCTACCCAGTGGTGATTTAGCTCGGTCAACGAACAGCCGCTCTTAAGACATTCGAAATAATCTTTGGTATCTTTACAGCATTGATTCTTGTCCGTGTACATTTGCAAACCAACTTCGGTTCGAGGCAAGTAGTTTCTACTGGCACACTCGTCGTTAATTTCATGTTTTAAATACGGAGACTCTTTGTCCAGCTGTGCAATCATCACCCATTCGCCGTTAAGATGTTGAAGCGACACGTCGTTCCCTTTGAACAGTGGCGACGTGCACTTGTCGGTAACACGGAATTTGGCAGTGGATGCCAAAGCACGCTTGAAAGCATCGTCACGCCCGATATCTTTATCTAAGAAAATCATGGCCATATTGACAACATTTTCATTTGCTAAATCTAAGTTATACTCGGTGCAAAACTCGTCTTGCATTTGCGTCAATGTTTTTTTATTGCGAAACTTGATGGACTTGTCTAGGTGTGGGCACGTTTCTTGCTGCGGGCCTTGGCGCGGGCGGCTCGGTGGGTCAGCTGCTCTCAGGTGGGGGGAAGCGGGTGTTGTTTGCAAACTTTCTTTCTGTGTATCAAATTGCGTCCGTAAACTTTCTTTCTGTGTATCAAATTGCGTCCGTAAACCCTGTTTCTCTGTATTAAATTGTGTTTGTAAAGCCTGATTCTCTGTATTAAATTGTGTTTGTAAAGCCGTCTTAACTGTATCATATTGAGTTTGTAAACCTGAATTTAATGCTTCAACATTTGTAATACGTGACGCATGTGACTTCAGTTTTGCGTTTTGTAATTTTAGTTGTGTTTTCACTGTAGCATTCAGTTTTGATTCTAGTTTCGCGATAACTTCAGTTTCCACATTCTTCAACATGGAACCATCGACTATACCAGCAGCTCCAGTCGCACCTCTTAGTCCAATTTTTCCTTCTTTACCTTGTGCACCTATGTCACCTTTCGGGCCTTTAGCACCTTTTTCACCATCGACACCACGTAAGGCATGAAATTCAATCCAGTTCCCTGAATTCATATCTAAATGAGGCAACTTCCTTGCAATAAATTCATTTTTCTCTGCTATGTACATTGAATCATGTTCATCTTTGTCTGATTTCGAAAACACATAATCACCGTGATGATATGTTTGATTGATATTAAACTTTTTAAATCTTAAACCAGTACCGTCACTACCACGTTCCCCTTTCATGCCTTGGGCACCAGCTGAGCCAGGGATACCTTTTTCACCACGTTCCCCTTTCTCGCCTTGAGCACCAGTCACACCTCTTAGTCCAATTTTTCCTTCTTTACCTTGTGCACCTATGTCACCTTTCGAGCCTTTGGCACCTATGTCGCCTTTTGCACCATTTTCACCATCGACACCACGTAAGGCATGAAATTCAATCCAGTTCCCTGAATTCATATCTGAACGAGGCAACTTCCTTGCAATAAATTCATTTCTCTCTGCTATGTACATTGAATCATGTTCATCTTTGTCTGATTTCGAAAACACATAATCACCGTAATGATATGTTTGATTGATATTAAACTTTTTAAATCTTAAACCAGTACCGTCACTACCACGTTCCCCTTTTATGCCTTGGGCACCAGCTGAGCCAGGGATACCTTTTTCACCACGTTCCCCTTTTTCACCACGTTCCCCTTTCTCGCCTTGAGCACCAGCCACACCTCTGGTTCCTATTTTACCGTGTTGAAAATTAATCCATTCCCCTTGTCGTTTGGTATAGCTCATCATATCTACCCCATGCTCCACTTTCATTCCTGCGACATACGGCAAATAAGATGACGTGCAAAAATCTTCGGGCCCGTTTATTTCCGAGGACAAACTTTCAATACCAGTACCACCTGGAGCCTGTTTAGTTCCTTGTATATGCACACGACTATACAACGTCACTTTGCAATGTTTTGGGACAGAAATACGTCTGTGAGTCATATTCACAGCTCGAACGTCTTGTGACACATTCATTTTATTTGTAATGTATGCGTTTTTAGGAGAATCACACCCATCGTATGTTGTTACAGAAGTACAAGTGGGTGGAATCCACTTTGGTGTCCACTTTGATGTATTATCTAGTGCAGGAGCTTTTACTAATAGCCGTCTTCTTCGTCGTTGTTTTTCTGTCATCGCGCTCAAATCGTTTGTTATAAACAGTTCTTTAAATCGCATATGGAACGAATGAAACATATGATGGTATGAATGAAACAACTGACACATTTGTACTTCGGTATTGTGTGGAAGAGCAAATACACGAGGGCCACACAAATTAATCTTTGAAAACATTGTCTCCAAATGATTATTTAGTTTGCTTGTGTCATGTGAAAAACTTGTTGATATCGCTTCCTCCATGCCTTTTCGAACAAGACTTTTTTTACCGAACAAATCCTCTATTTGACGCGAAAGATGTTCTTCTGATTCAAACGTTGCAAACGGAATCATATCGATTTGTTGGATCCCGTTTGAGGCCTTACAATCGCCGGGAATAGTCGCGCAACATATATTTGGCCAGAAATCTTTTGATGTTTTGTTTAATTTGTATTCTCTCAACGTTTCATCAAACGTTTTGCGAAATATACAATACGCATTGACAATATGATCGCGATTGATATTCAAACAGTTGGCATCGTCACCACTCATTGAAACTGCTGGAAAGACTATCATATCATGTTTTTGTTTGTTTGCATCAGCATGCTTCTGACGTTCGCAGTACGAGAGCTGAAGAGTTTTGTCATGTTTTCGCGCATTGTACTGTGCAATAATATCGTTTTGTGTAAACTCCCGTTGCAAACGTTTGCGCCAGTTTTGAGACTTAGACGGAGGACGTGGTGGTTCTGGTGGTGGTTCTGGTGGAGGTTCTGGTGGAGGTCCACATTCAATTAACCCTTGATTTGTTAGACCACATATAGGACTGTTGACTGTATCATTTTCATCAGGATCAAAACATTCAATTCGCCCTTTATCTGTTAGACCGCATGTACGATTGTCACCCACACTTACTTGAGTAAAGACACCATCATTTGCTTTTCTTGGTTCGGTATCGTTAAGTGTGCCATTTTCAATAGGAGTAAAACATTCAATCAGCCCTTTATCTGTTAGACCGCACGTATGGTGGTACCTCGCACTTACTTGAATAAAAACACCATCTTTTGCTTTTCTTGGTTTAAAATTAGGGTGAAAACATTCAATCAATCCTTGGTTTGTTAGACCACATGTATGATAGTCACTCACAGTTACTTGAGTAAAAGAACCGTAAGGTAGAATTTTTGGTTTATTACCGTTGCTTCTACCATTTTCATCAGAACCAAAGCACTCAATAAACCCTTTATCTGTTAGGCCGCATGCATGGTTGTAAGTCGCACTTACTTGAACAAAAACACCATCACTTGCTTTTCTTGGTTTATGACCATTGCTTTGACCTTCACCATCATAACCGAAACATTCAATCAACCCTTTGTCTGTTACACCACATGTGTTATAGTGAGCCGCACTTACTTGAGTAAAAGTACCATTACTTGCTTGTCTTGGTTTATTACCATTGGATTTATCATTTGTATCAGATCCAAAACATTCAATCAACCCTTTGTCTGTTACACCGCAAGTATGAAGTAAACCCGCACTTACTCGAATAAAAACACCATCACTCGCTTTTCTTGATTTATACCCATTGCTTTGATTTTGAGAATCAGATCCAAAACATTCTATTGACCCGCTGTTTGTTACACCACACGTGTGAGACCCACCAGCACTTACTTGTGTAAATTTTGGTGGTTGAATGTCAAACGCTACTGTAGAAACGACTGCTAACAATAAGAAAACGGCTGCAAACCACATTTTTTTCGACGTGAGACGGTATAAATGCTTCTGCTTCTCGTAAATGGGCCGTTTTATTAAAAATGATTATAGTCGCGTAAACTACTGTTCCTTCGTACAATTTTGGAAGTTAGCAATTGTAAGAGTTCCAGATTCCAGAAGTTGTCCTTATGGGTGTACGTGTATGTTGTCGTATTTCCCTTTTTAAATTTTAATAATCTGCGTTTGGTTGTTGTACTTCTTGGCCTTCTGTCATTTAATATATAACGAAATAATTTACAATAGTTATTATTCTATTGTGTGCTACTCTAACTCTATTATCTTTTATTGTAAAAAAAATAGACTATTTTTTCCCCCTCACTTTTTATTGCATTCCAGGCATTGAAAAGTTTCCTCAATCCAGGCAGTAAAATAGTAGGCCGTACACAGCATTACGGACCACTAGTTTGATAGAGTACATTAGACTACAAAAGTACAAACAAAAAAATCAACATAGTGTGACGGGCAAAATAAAAAATTAGTACTGTAGCAACTGCTGTACCGGATTTAGATTTATAATATTTATTGGAAAAAAACCTAAAGCGATTTTGCCTAAATTTATACCTTCTCTCTGTTATTATTGTTATTGTAATTGTACCCTTAATCACCTTTACCAGGTATACTGTACCAGGTATATATATAATAAACAAAAGTAATAATAAACAAAAAAGTTAATATAATAACACTGTATATAAATCATATAATACATGGAACACACATAACAACGATACATAGAAATTTAATCATGCGTAATGTAAGCACCCTTCCTAGAGTCATCCTCATTTTTACCATTGTATGCTTGGAAACTGCGAGTAGTACACGCGTATGCGACCCAGATGACGTTGCCTTTTCAATCGAAATGAACGATTGGCGTGTAAATAGTGGTTTGCGAGCAATGCCAATAAGTAGTAGTTTAGTAGAGACGGCAAGAGCCCACGGTACAGCTGTGCCAACTGTAAATAATGGGCATGACTGGGCGCAGGATCCATCAGGAATGAATCGATGGTCAGCATGTAGCTACAATGCACAAAGCAGCAGTACACATAGATGTATGCAAAATAAGCCGAGAGAAGTAACGCTGGGAACATATACAGGAAATGGATATGAAATTTCTAGACGTGGAGGTAACCCGATTCAAGCATGGGATACTAGTTGGGGACACGAGCGATATATGATGAATTCGGGAGGCAATGTGGAAAATGCATTTGGTTGTTCAAAAGCTGGTTATACATCGTGTTGGCTAAGCGCCCAGTCGGAAGGTTCTCGACCAGATAATTGGGGTTTGTGTAAAGATACATCAAAAAGAAATAGTAGGTGCATGATTGATGGTATGTGTGATAAAGCTGGTCCTTGCGAGTGGTGTGGAGGAGGAGATTGGAAATGTTGTAAAGAAGGTGAAGTAAAAAATGGATGCGATGGTATTGAAGGGAGGAAAAATGCACATATATGCGTAGCTGGTGAAGATCCTCCTAGTACTATTATTGGTATATGTAATGGACCGAATTGTTTTTATGGCACGCCTAGTGATCCAGAGAAATGGATTACTAAATACGACGAAAATAAAGACGGAATTGTGGATCAAGGTGAATACAACAGAACGTTCACTAAAAATGCGAGGGAAACATTTAATGATTTTTGGAATGATGCAAAAAAACAAGAAGCAACAGAGAGGTGGAGAGAAGGCACCAGAAGGCGCAGTTTGTTTTGGAGTACTTATGACACAAACAAAGATGGAAAAATTGTTGCAGCAGAATTCGGTGTTAATAATAATAATAATAATAAACCAAAAGAAGAAGAAAAAGAAAAAGAGGAAGAATTTGAAAAACAAAAAAAAGAAGCAGCACAAAAAAAAGCAGCAAAAGTGGTCGAAGATGAAAAGAATAAAAGAGACAATAACGGTGATAGCTTAATTATATGGATTTTAATCATTTGCGCTGTAATTGCAATTATAGTATGTCTTGCATTCTTTTACCTTTTTAATAGAAACAAGGATTATAGGAATGATGATGTATTTAAAGCATTTCAAAATGCAAGAAAAACAAGTGTGGATGTAGAGAATAATGATGATGTAAAAAAGGAAAATCAAAAAAATAATTATAATAATACTAAAAAATCAATTGAAATGCTTGCAGTTGCGCATAAAATAACAGTAGAGAAAGAAGTTGATGATGATAATAAAGTTGTTGATAAAAAAGTCGGGAGTATTTGAAAATGACGTGTGTAATTATATTTGTAAAAACCATATATAGGCTTTTTTTCTGCTTTTGTTTTATACGAACTACCCACGAAATCCTTAAAAAGTACTATATAATATTCTGTACTATATGTTTACTATACTGTACTATACCAGACGACTACCACCACCTCCGTCTTATCTTCAAATTTGCATATATATTCTATAGATATATATATATATATATATATACCAAAAAATAATGGAACATCTATCTGTTTTAGCCGACATCTACAGTAGTTTATATACAGATCTTTTATCTGCGTGTCACATATTATCATATACATATTTATATATATATACCAAGAAACAAAGAACAATTATAATGGTTGCCTCATCAAAGTTAAATGATAACGACAATGAAGAGCCAAAGATGACTCCAGAAAGGCGTAGAAAATTAACAAATTCTATTTTAAGACAAATTGCATTTCATGTTGCTACGTTAACTGGTGCGGGCACAGGTGGTGCTGGATTGTTCAACGAATATTGGTTGAATAACTTTGGTTCAACTGGCTTAGCAGCTGGCGTTGTTGCTTTACAATCCTCTGCCATGACATACGGGGGAATTATTGAATTTTTAACTACACAAGTTACTGGATGTTTGACTGATAAATATGGAAGGAAGTGGGCATTCTTTGTATATCCAACATTAATGACATTTTTTTCTTTTGGTACATTTTTATTTCCTCGTAATTTAAATATGATGTGGGCAAAAACATTAATACTTTGGTCCATAGGCGCTATTTATGGCGGCATAGCTCATTCTGGCGCTGCGATGTCTGATATTTGTGATGGTGCAGAATTGTCTGCTGCATATTCCAAAATTTTTGCATATGTAGGTGTAGGTGTACTTGCTGGGCAATATTTAGGAAGTAAAGCATATGAATGGACTGGTCAAGCAAAATATTCTGCACTCGTTCAAGGATTTTTAGCATTGGCTCAATGGTTACATAATTATTACTTTCTAGAGGAAACACACCCTGTATCAAAACGCCGTAAAGAACCTATTACATTATTAGATTGTAATCCATTGCGATTTATCAAATTATTAACAGTCAACCCAACTTTAGCTAAATGTGCTTTGCATGTTCCATTGGCTCATTGTGCAGAAGGAAAACATACAAGTGCAATTCGTGATATGTGGGTACAAGATGATTTAAAGTTTCCATTGCCATTAAAAGCTACATTTATGAGCTTTTGGAGTTGTTGTGCCATATCTGGTGGGTTAGTCGCATCAAAAATAGTTGCAATTATTGGAAGAAGAAACTTTACGACATTATCTACCTTTTTAAATGCAGCTGGATTTTATTTAGTGTCTAGGAAAGATATACCATATAGTGTATGGATTGGGTATTTATTGATGTTACCAGGTTTCAATGCAAACCATTCAAGTGCTATGAAAAGTTATGCTACTGACCATGCAGTTGCATCTGGTTTTGGGAAAGGTGAATTTGCAGCTGCAATTGCTATCATGCGTGGAATGAGTGTTATTTTAGCAACACCAATTTATAGTTGGGCATATCAATTACAAAAGAATAGAGGACAAACACCACGTCTTGCATGGTTTAGTGTCATTTTACTTGGTGCTGTAATTCCAGAAATATTACACAGGATGTGTACTGATGAAGAGTTGGAAAGTGCAAAGAAGAAGAAGAAGATGTAAAAACAATGTGTGTTATGATATCTCTCATATATGTATCATATAATATATTTAAAATATTAGATGACGGCAAATAGATAATTTTAATTTAATTCTTTAATGATATATAATTGAATTAATGTGGAATTTGTGTGTGTGTATTAGTATGTGTTTTAATGTATGAGCGTTTTAATGTACGTTACGTACGAAGTACACACGAGGAAAATTGTGTTTACATACGTTTAAACTATAGAAAAATCTCTTTATTATATCATATATATATGCATCATTTTTATTTTATTACGTATTTTTAAATTTTTATACTGTACGCGCGTATTTTTTAAATTAAAATATACGAACATATAATATGTCCCATTTTATTATATACGCATTTATGATATCATACTTTTTACAAATATAACACCTCTTTTCTTTCTCTTCTTTTACAATTTGGATTTTTCAGCAGCTTTTTTTTCACCAGCAGCAATACCACCTCGTATTAACTTCGGTAAATTGTCAATAGCTGCGCCTGCAGATGCCCAACTTGCTGACCACGTACAAACACATTTGTTTTTATCTTCAGTCAAAGGCATAACACATACATCAGCACGATATCCTTTCACGCCAAATGGATTATCGTCATTAATAATAGCATATGAAAATGACATTTTTGTAGAAGTCACTTCACGTGCAACTTGTTCCTCAACAATTTTTTTTGGCCCAATTGGAATTGTACGTTTTGTACCGACAGCTGTCATTGCTGTGGAGCGTAGTGTATGAGTGAGTGATATGTTAGAGGGTATCTCTTTTTTTGGATTATACTTACTTACGTCCGTCTACCTCACGGTTGGTCCCAAAATCAATTTCAGTAAAAAAAGCAGCAGCTGGTGCATTTACTACAATAACATGATTGTAACTTGATATTGATGCCATACTTTTCTTTGTATTATTATTCTTCTTATCCATATACTATTATTAGATATTATAATTCTAACTTTTATCCTACCAGATATGTTCTTTTCTCTGTATGTATCCTTTTACATTTTACATCCATTCTTACCTGGTAGTATCTTGTACTTTGTAAATAATACTTATAATTGAAAAAAGGTATCTTTTATATATTTATGTGCTTATATATTATTGATGATGAGGCTTTTCGCTTTTTTTTTTGCCTGAGGATGGCCAGCAACACTAACACATCAGCACACTATAACACAGACTTGAATTTTTGCGGTAAATTTACCTTAACCTATTTTATAGTTTTTTAACTTTACTTTTTGCTTTAGCTTTGCTCCCACAACTAAAACAACAGACACAGATTTGAAATAGTATTTTTTTCAACCCCTATCAAATGTATCATATATAAGTATAATATATAATAGTCTAAATCGTTTGTTCCAGACACACGCTTTTTTTTTTTCGTATAGAATAATAATAATTAAATGAATGGACACATTTATCAAAATATATATATTATTAGAATTATAGTTATTTTTACATGATATATATATATAGAGAGAAGTATACCAATAGGAAAGAAACAAACATACAGTAAATGTAATATATATATATATATATATAGACGACTAATATACAACAAACGTCGAAATAATATACAATACCATGAAAATCAATAATAAACCAATTATAGTATTAACAATATTACTATCATGTAACATTATGACATACATAGTACATTCATCTTCTATTATTAATACGACAAATACTCCACCAAAAATATGTATCGTTCAAGATACTGCACCACATGCAACAATGCAACCTACGCAAGCGAGATTTAAGAATGTTGCACAAGAAGCTGGATTAGTAGAAAGACAATGTTTTATACGTACTACACCTAATTGTTTATTTAAACAATATCTTTACAGAAAACGGCATCGTGGCTGAAGCCAAGAGTGTATCTATATACCTTTTATCTTCGCACATTTCAACTTCGTACGCCATCACTGCCCTCAGAGATATTGGAAACGCTATTAAGATGCCCTGGAGGATGTATAACCAAATAAGGAGCAAAATTGTCTTCCATTGCGCCATAAAGTTCGGCTCCTCCTCTTCTTCAACGTTTTCCTGTTTTTCTGTTAGCGGCATCATGGCTTCTGGCATGGCCCAAAGATGGTACGGGAAGATTTAAACTTTAAATTTTTCTCTTTCTAAACTCTCTTCCTATGTATGTATGTATGTATGTATGTATGTATGTGTATGTATCATTTATATTTGCAACCATTTCTTATTCATATCTTTTTTTTGTATTTTTTGTAATTATCCATCCAGGCCATATTAATACCAGTGGCATAATAAATTCGTGCTGAAAGAAAAACTGAAAAAACCAAGAAGCTTACGAGGAAAATAGCAATGCTACTTTCGTGCCATGACCCAATTTAAGTAACTAGAATTGGTCTTGGCATGAACATAGCAATAGTCTTTGCTTAGTAAAGAATTAGCACTAATACGGTGCTGTGACCCTGTAGTACTTCTCTAATCCTGACTTTTTAGTGCGGCATTCTGAGAAGGGAAATCTTGTCAGACAATACGGTTCTTCTATACCGTTATAATTCCTATCAACACGTAAAAAATCATCCTAAACAATTGTTTATTATAAAATTTTTACTCTCAACTATTTACACAATAGTCACGTTTGAGGCTAATGCATCAGTTTCATTGCTGATTACCTCTTTCTTCGCAGGGATTATATAACTTAGATTTTAACCATCATTTATTATGCGCATATGATATATATATTAAAAATATATCATAGTTCGTATCATTATTAATGTGTCTTCTATTTACAAATCTGCATGTTTCTTTCCCATCTTCTCCAACATTGCATCCATTTCATCTTCCATAGCTTCATATTCTTCTTCCTCTTCCATATCATGTTTTTCATAAAAATCCATACCAATTTTTAACACTTTCATAGATTTCTTTGCATTTCCTGAACGATAATATGCACCAGCCAGGAAATGCATCAATTTAGCATATTCTTGTGACCATGTGCCATCTAACCCGATATAAATTTCCCTTGCTTTTTCATATTCTTTAACAGCACCTTTATGATCACCTCGTTGTTCAAAATTTACAGCACGATCCATAGCTCTCCATGCATCATATAATTTCCTAGTATCATAGTCAGACAATGTACCAGCAAATGGTACTCGAGGATCATCCATATCAAATCCATGAATACGGATTGGTTTAGCATGTAATATTGCTTGGTCTTCATGATGTTCTAAAAATCGAAAATCTTGATGTACACCGTCATGTGCTGGTTCCACTTCTTTTCCATCGTGTACTACTTTCAATGCCATTGCCATTTTTTTGTTTAATTTTCGTGTTTTTAAATGTGATTCTGGATGTGTGTCATGCATTGGTTTATTACCAGCTAATAACTCATCCAATGTAGGTGGTTTTTCATCTGGATTTGCTTGAAATTGACCATTTGGTCCAAGTTTATGTCCACTTCCACCAGCTAAATTTCTACCAGGATTGCGATATGCATATATTTGTACATTTATTAATGTACATATTAACAAAAATGCAAAAAGATTATATATTGAAAACATTGATTTCTTTTTTCTGTTTTGTTTTTTTTTATAATAATATATTGATATATGTATATATTTTCTTGTTCTTGATATATACACAGTACATGTATAATCCGTCTCGATCAATTATCATATTTTTTTAATACAAAGTATAAGAATATTCATTTGATGATCTGCACAAAATTGGTATATTGTTAGTTGCCAAAATGATGCGACACGCGATGTGGTGAAATAAGGTCCATTTTAAAAAAAATTTTGAAAATATATAAAAATAAACTACAATAAACTACAATAAACGACATATAAACGACATATAAACTACAGTAACGACCTAATAGAAACATACAAACGATCGATATTACATATATATTGATACAAACACATATTACAGTGAATGCACAAAAATAAAACAAACAGTGAAAGAAAAATGCCGAAAAACCCACAAGTATCAAAAAGACTTTCAAAATTTGGTATGAAGTCACCATTGAATAACACACATTTAATGAATTTATGTGCAGGAAATAACCTTTCAACACGTGGAACCCGTGATAAAATGATAGAAAGATTAGTAACGTATTATGAAAAAAAGTATAGTAACGATGATAATAATGATGAATCAACTGATGGTTCTGGCACTTCTAGCTCTGATCATAGTTCTGACACTTCTGACTCTGATGATGATACTGGTACTTCTAGCTCTGAATATGATACTAGCTCTGAAGAAGACGAAGATGAAAACGAAGAGTCTCTTGAGAACATTCTCAATGTTTTAAGTGAAGATGATGCTGACGACAATGTCTCAACCAAAAAATCACCAGTTGATGTCCGTTTTACTTTTTTTCTAAATGGAAAAAACATTACTAAAATTGATTCACAGGGTCCCCGTGCCAAATTAACAATTTTAACTTTATATGGAATTGAGAGAACTATCGAATCAACAGTACTTGCTGCAGAAGACTTCGGTAGTTTGATTGATATGTCTGATAATAACTATAAATATGATGTTTTATGGCGCAAAGATAAATTACGATGGTATGTTTCTAATCCTTTTAACACAAAAGCCAAACTTGAGCTATCTGATTATAATGATAATGGTGTAGAAGACGAAATTGAAAGACTTGTAAATAAAGGTCAAGGTTTTGTCTTAGACATCATTATACCATTGAAAAAAATATCCATTGTTGAAATTGACAATCATCAAATTGAAGAACTGTCTAATCCTAGTAATAACAGAAAAAAATCGAATAATAATACGTCAACAACAACAACAACAACAACAACAAAATCTACAGATGATGAGAAGAGGTTGGTGAAAATTCATTTATTAAGTGGTGGAGCTGTTGAACACCAGAACAATAATCAAGTCTATGCAACTAATAGTACAGCTGAAAGATCATTTACGTTTGATATTGAAAATGCAACATTGAAAAAAATAAAAGGAGTACTTTTATTTGGTAAAGATACAAAATTGTTTTGTCAAGCACTTCATGTTAAACCAAAACCACATGCCAAAAAAGTTGAAACTATTGATAATGACGAGCACTTGAAAAGTATTTTAGAAGAAGCATCTGCAAAAAATAAACAACTTTATTTTGTATTTAATTTGCTTTCAGAATCAAGCTTAAATAAAAAAACAGTTGACGTAGAATATTTAGCTAATGTTGATTATGAAAATCTTGTAATTGAAAAAGTAAAGAAACATTCATCGTTTAATGAATCAAATGAACTTAATGAATTAATTCAAGTAATTGATAAAGGTATTGAAAAGCTTTATCATGATGCAAACTCTTGTATTCATCACGGATATTCACAACGAACACGAATGACATATATGAGAGAATTAAGACAATTCAAAAAAACAGAATTACTCCATTTAGTTACTGCTGTAAAAGATTTAAATTTTAGTTTTGGTGGATTTAAATCCAATATAACCATTTGTAAAAATCAATTTAAACCAGATAAACATGGCGGAATTCCTGTACAATTATCATCTGCGTCAGGCTCATCATCTGGCGCCTCGTCTAACTTTAAGGAAGAATATTTCAAAGAGGCACTTGAAGAAAAACAGCGTATTAGAAAACGAGAATTGGAAATCAGAGAAGAGGAACTCGCATTAAAAAAAAGAAAATTGGATCAAGAAAACGGTAATTATGCTACTACTGGTAATAATAATACAGGTACTACTAGTCCTTTTGAAAAGAAATTAAAAGCGATTGAAAGAGTTTGTGCATTGAACTGTCACGATGAGTATAAAAGGAAACTTCTTGATCAAATTGAAGCTAATCCACAATATCAAGATTCCAACGCAACAGAAGAAGAATAAACCAAAAAGAAAATGCAAAACAACATCATATGTACATATATCTAGTTTATATATATATATGATGTTACACAAACATTATCATACATTGTATGTATCATATTTAACAAACATGTTAAATATTTATAATACACACCCATATATATTTTAACACATAACATATTAAATATGATATATATTAATATAAAATGATGGTTAAAATCATATATTAATATATATGCATATTAATGTACGAGTATAAATATAATATAATATACGAGTCGTATAATTTTTATATATATGCGTATCATATATACGAGTATATATATTTTATTTTGTATGATATGCATATCATATCATACATTTTATATTATTGATATGATATGATATAAAAATATATTTAATGTGCATATCATATATATAATATTATATATTTAGTTTTAAACACACAACACATACATCATTATATTTAAAAACAACTTGTACATTCTTCAAACATTTTTCAAACATCAGTTAATATCATCATCATCATATCATCATCATCATCATTATCATCATTAGGAACTTCTTCTCGCCCCCACATAGATTTTATATAATTTTTAACATTATCCGATGTAACTGAATTCAATGCATTTAAATGCTTTCCAAACCAATCTAAATTTGTATCTTGCAGCCTTTTTATATCACATTTGTATTGATGGAAACTTCTTTCTATAGGGTGGTAATAGGGGGAATACGCTGCTGTATATATTATTCTGCAACCAGTTGGATGGAGAAGTTGTTCGATGATTAATTTATCATGGACCGAGGCATTATCTATCGTAATTACACTTCTTGGTAAATTCCTTTCATCATACCGATTCATTATTGGTACTATGCAATCATTTATATATTTGATAAACCTCGGACCATCGACGGTTTCAGGTCTTACAATCAATTCACAAGATTCCTTTATAAAACCTGAAATATCCATTGCTGCAATCATTGTATAATATTTTTCAAAGTCCTTTGGACCGAAATGTTCTTTTAATATCGCCGCTTTTCCACTTTTGGACCAAGCTCTATTTTTCCTGGAAGCCTTTTTATCTTTATGAGTCTCATCTATCATTACGAATTGATGAAGACGTGGAACTGTATATATTTCATCAATAAATCTTTGTTGTTCTAATTTTGATGCACTTCGTGCATGCAATTCCATTTTTTTTAATGTGTATCCCTTTGACTTTAATAACTTAGAAATATGAGATATAGACGTCGAATACCCTGTTCTATCAAATAGTTCAGCTGCAACTTGATCCAAATACAAAGATGGTTTTTCCAATACGATATTTATTAACGTGTTATATACGACATTATTAATACTTTTATTCGTAACACTGCCTATTCGGTTTCGTAATTGTTTTTCTTTTTCATATGTAATGGACGGAACTTCACCAAAATCATTATAATGCGATATCCATCTATATATTGTCGCACGATTTATAGTTAATGGGAATTGTTTCTCTACTATTGTTTCAACTGGTACACCTTCATATAGATGTTTATATATGTATTCCGCTTGCACACGTGGACCATATTTAGGTTGTGTATTATTTGTTATAATGCTACTCATTGGATATTATAACAAATCACTATATGTATGTATTTGCGTGTAGATGTGATATCAAATATATGTATATATAGATGATTGGGATATATAACAATGTTCTATCTTATTCCTTATATCTATATGTATGTATATCGATCGTTTGTATGTTTCTATTAGGTCGTTACTGTAGTTTATATGTCGTTTATATGTCGTTTATTGTAGTTTATTGTAGTTTATTTTTATATATTTTCAAAATTTTTTTTAAAATGGACCTTATTTCACCACATCGCGTGTCGCATCATTTTGGCAACTAACAATATTTATTATTATTATTGAAATTATTATTTGTTCATCATTTTTTTAATTTTATTTTAGACAATACCTGGTAAATATTCCTTATAAAAAAATAGAGGCCGTTTTTATTGAAAAAATTGTTGAGATAAATATATATAAAAAAAAGAGATAGATAGAATCATTTATATTAACACAAACATTACAGAATAGAAAAGCATGTGATATGTGGTTTATCATTAATATAATAAAACTATAAAACATGAAAAACAATTATGTTTTATATCAAAAGATACATGTGCTCATGTATATAATAATATTTCATATTAACAATATTCACATCATCCAATCAACAACCATTAAGAATATTGACTGGCATACATCTGAACATTTTCAAAATATAGAATCGCTTCATGTTTATGATAATAATAAAGGAAAAACGGACTATATAGAAATAGAAATCAATAATGAAAACATCAAATTAGAATTCGATGTAAATGAGATGGTAGATCATTCTGCTCGTATGTATAAGGCATCAACATTTGTTAAAACATATTTATTACCATTAATACAAACCGGATTAAAATTTAATGGCATCATCGAAAATGGCATGAAACATGCTGCAAAAAATCCTAATCAATATTTAAATCAAAATCATATAGATGATATTGCATTTGATATTGCAAAACAAATTTTGCAAAAAGTTGAAAATCATGTTCAAACCTATGCATATGGTCCAATAGCTATTAAAAAAAGATGGGCACATGGCACAAATTTAGTATATCATAGAGGCGCGCTAACAATAGCACCTGCTATTGAACGATTTGGTGAATGGGAAGAGAAGTCAATTGAAATGATGAGCTCCTTTTTGTGTAGAAATGATATTAATAGACCGGTTTTTGATGTTGGTGCTAATCAAGGATTAATTACCTTTGCATTACATCATTTTAATCCAAATTTAGAATATCATACTTTTGAACCGCAAAAAATGTTGCATAATTTAATAAATGCGAATTTAATATTTCAACAACAACAAGTAATAGATGGTAACACTAATAACTTGGCAGTATCAACGTTTGATAATGTATATACACATAATGTTGCAGTTGGTAATATTCATGAAATTTTAAAGATACCAAGATTATCTCATGCTAAAATTGGACGATTCAGTAGTGTAAATTTTTGGTAAGTTAATTTCGATTCCCCTAAACCTCTAAAAAAGGATATCCGCTCTAACAACACATTATCGCCCATTCATACGTTGCGCTCCACAGGGAAAATTACACTGAAAACATCAAAGATATTAAATACGACAACATTCAAAGTATAACGTTAAGTGACATAGTTTTTCCCGATAAGAAAAATACTCTACGTATTCAATGTCCACAACTTATTAAAATTGATGTCGAGGGATTTGAAGAGAAAGTTATAAAAGGTAGTGAAAAAATTATAAAACAATGTAAAAAAGCACCAATTCTATATTTTGAATCGCATAATGGACGAAATGTAACAACGTATTTAAATTTAATTATTGATATGCTAGGGTATGACAAATGTTATCATCACATATTTTCATACATCCGAAAAGACAATTATCACAGAAACGTTTATGATTATGACATATTTTCTTCTATTAGTGATGCATCTTCCAATCTATTATGTTTTAAACGTGATATGAATCATCATAAATGGCCAACATGCAATAATGGAGACATTATCAATAATATTAATTTCATTGAGAATGCTATATCAAATCGTGAATTGGTACTAGTCACAAATGATACTATTAACGGGCTCGGTTCTATATGTAATTTTGAAATTGGTGAAGTAAATGAAAATACCAGAGAGTGGTGTATATCAAAATAAAATAAAATACCCGGGGAGTGTTTCGTCCAATTGTGAATTATCTCCTAGTCGTTTACCATATTTTGTAGTCTGACCTTATTCGGAGCTTGCCCACGCTTGCTAAGGCTAATACATGTAGCTAATAGTCTTGACAGGCAATATAAATAGCATCAATAAAATCAATGTAAAGCATATTATTGAAATTATACAATATACTGTAAAATACTGTATACGTATAGCTATTGAATTGTGTGTTGTGTTGTTTACCTTTCCAGCTTTCCTGTGGCTTTCACTTTACTTTTTCACTTTACATGCTGATACACGCTGTACCTCCATTTATATTATATATTACTGATGATGTTATAGCGCTATTAATAATGTACAATGGTAATTTATTATAAAATATACACAGTAGCTACTATAGTATAAGCAAGCTGGCCAGCTGGCAAGCTGGCCCGCTGGCAAGCCAGCAAGCGCAGAGTCTTCCCAGGTGCCCAGCTGAGATTTCTGGATTTCCAGGATTTCCAGCTTGCTGATGGACAGCCCAGTCTGTGCATTAATTACTTACGATAAATTTAGCACTACACAGCACTAAAAACAAGATTTCAGGTGAAAATATTTATCGTAAGTTCCAAACTGACAATTATTGTATATAATAATTTTATAAAATACAAAATATCCGAATAATTTATGATATAATTTATATATAAAAGTATGCTTGAGATAACTAATCAAAATCGATAAAATTATTAATTTCGAATACACACACACATATAATATATACTTCGTATAATTATATATAATACTCGAGTACAAGATCATATATATTAATAAACAATGTATAATATTATATATCTCTGCGCTGTATATTATATATCTCTAAGATACGAGTAAAATAGAAATTTATATTTCAGTCGGTGTCTGGCACGGTTGGCACAGTTCGTATGTACTCGTATCATACTTCTTTTTAATCTGCAATATTCATTTGAACATCTGTTGTTGCGGTTGTGGTTAAATGGAAACTACTTGCACTTCTTTTAATCAAATCACCGTTTCCTATTTCATTTTTTACAATCAAATTGCCATCAGGATCCATACGAACTAATGTATATATTTTTTGGTCAGCTACGTATGTTACCCTACTTCCTATTGCACCTTCTTGATCCTCCCAACCAGCATCGCCTGAAAATTGCCATGTTACACGAGTTGTTGCATTAGTATCACCTTCAATATTCATTGCTGTATTATTATCATCATTATTACTTGCATTAGCATCAATATTACTAGTAGTTGTATTCATTTTTTCAACAATATATTTTTCAATATGAGAAACAATGTCTCCTTTCTTTTTCGATTTTAACTTCTGTACTTCATCTTTGGTAGCTTCATCAACAGCAATGCATTTTAAATACGAAAGAATATTTTTTAAACATTTTACACTGTGCTCTGTACGGGTAGGCAGTTTCAGTACTTTGCCGTCGCATTCATTTTTAATTTTAAGCAGTAAAGCTTTACCTTGTTCTTGTAACACTTTTTCTGCATCGACTTGAGCCTTTTTTGCTGCATCTTCTTCTGCCTTTTTTGTTGCTGCTTCAACTTGTTGCTGTTTATATTGATCTTTTTTCAATTGCGTATTGATAAACATATAGCGTTTTTGATTCATTTTTTTTAATTTTTCTCGAGGCTCATTTATATATGCTTTCTTTCCATTTATTGTAATCTCCTTTTTATACGACCCTGGGCTATAAGGATCTACTAAACCATCAACTTTTTCCCAATTTTCACCATTCAAAATTGAAATATCATAACCGGTCTTATGTTTTTTTGTTGTCGGTGATTTTAATACAACACCATTGTAATAATTTTTATTACTACAATATTCATATAAATGATCAATTTGGCAGAATTCAACATTTTCACCTGTACCTATCATTATCGTATCACCTGCATTAAAAAACTGTTCTGGATTTGCTAATTTTATATGCATTACCGGTTCTTCTATTTTGCGTAATGGTAAATTATTAAGCGTACTATCTAATATAGTATCATTTTTCATAAATTCGTTCATGAAGAATTCTCTCCAATACGGCTCAGTGCAAAACTCCCATGTTCTTTTTTTATCAAGTGTATCTAGCCCCTTTATTTGCTTGCTATCATTAAATGCTCGTCTCCAAACATCTATATTTGACATATCTGCTTCGTATTGGTAGCTTTGTCTGACCTTTTCATCAGTACAGATCTTGTCATACGTCATACCAAAAATGTACAATTGCCTCATCCATTGATCAAGTTTTATTCCTGCCACACCACTTTAAGAATTATTTCCTTTAAACAGACGTTCCATTTGTAATTTTATGTATGATCTATCTTTATCAAAATCATCCCAAAATTGTTTTTTTTTTCCTGGTACACCAAACATTGTGTCTTCTACCTCTTCATTTACGTTGTTGTTGTTCATTCTTGCCTCTGTTGCATATTTCTTTTGAACAGCCTTTTCGCCACTAAAAACTTTCGCTAAATCTGATGCTTGTCCTATTACCTTATCTCCTGTTGCGGATGGACAACATTTTCCTAATTGCCAAAAATACTTGTCTGGGACACCGGTCAGGCTGTACTTATGAAATGCTTCTAAATGAGTTCCTTGACCATCGAATGTTAAGTATAATGCACCGTGTAGTGCTATTTGCTCTTTATTGTTTGCATCTATACCTTTTCTCTCTAAGATAGACTTTTGCTGCATATGGAGACATGGTTCAACGAAATTTTCAATGAAATTGGCTGCTTCTTCAGTGGTACTTGTTCCATGTTTAACATATCTTATAAAAAAATGCTTCTTATCCCCTCCCCCCAAATTTAATTTCATGTTATAAATATTACCCTTCATACGATCAGTAGCATCTTTTTTCTTACCTATATACGTAAAACAAAAATACTTCGCACCGTCAGCGAAATTTAACGTATCCCAAGTTGTTCTTAATGGCATAACTTTAGATTTTTTTTGCGACTTTCCATAGATATGTTCTCTCATTCTACGAATGATGACCAAATTTTTATCATGTGCATCTGTACCGTTGCTGTATTTGATGTTTGACCCATCTGTATTACCGATTTGGCAATTCCAAAGGGGATTAGCCATTGCCTTTTTTTTCGTGACGCCTAGCCTTGGTCCACATTGCGCTACAAACCTTCCGTACATGGTGCATAAAAAATTCCGTTCGCATGAAGTTGCTAATATACGTGGTCCCGTTTGACACATTTTGTCGGCATGTAACGTTGTAACCACATGGCATAATATTATATTCCAGCAATTATATAACCATCGTTTACCTGGATTTTTGCTGGTACCATCCGTATTCATCTCTTTCGTCCTCGCGTTGAATTTTCTAATTATCATATTTTCTACCTCAGCCGCTTCAGGTGCATATCCAGTCTCTTCTGTAACAGCATCTATTTCTGCAATCACTTCCAAATAATGTTGATTTTCAAAAACTTTTTTAGGTCCTTTTCTTTTATCTTTTTGAAGAAAACTAGTTTTTGCTCTTGCAAAATATTTAATATTTGCAATTGATGTTGTAACACCTAAATCTTTCAATGTTTCTAACCAATCTTTATTGAATTGACTTTTGACGCCTCTTTTTTCATCTTTTATACTTTGAAATGCTAACCTAATAGCTTCCTTTTCTCCATCGGTGGGATCTCTTAATTCATTTTTATTTTCTTCCGCATCATCATTATTATTATTATCTTCTTCTTCTACTACTACTACTTGTTTTATATTTCTTTTTCTATTTTGTTTTGGTAACAATTCGTCTGCCTGTCGTAATAATTTACTTTTATTATCACTAATAGCTTCACGATGTGAATATTCAACCTCTTCTTCTAACTTTTTTATTGAATCTTTCACCTCCTCTAAACTTCTTTTCATTCGCGTAAAACCTTTTTCTAGCGCCATCTCTGGTTGACTAGTATTACGTTGACTTTTTAATGCGTCTAATATAGTAGGTTTACCATTTCCATATATTTCCATTTTGAGAATTGGCGACTTACCACCAGTGGCATTTGGTATCTTCACTTTTTTTCTTTTTGATCTACTATTAACCATTGGCGGATTATTTAATGGCGCAAGCTTTATCTTCTTATTATTGCTATAACGACTACTGCTCCTTTTTTTACTATTACTATTAGATACATTCCTGGCATTGTTTTTCGTTATCAACAGTAAATTGTTGTTGTTGTTATTATTTACATTTTTTACATTATTTTCGTTGTTCATATTATTTACATTATTTACATTATTTACATTATTTACATTATTTTTGTTGTTCATATTATTTACATTTTTTTCATTGTTCTGTTTTTGTTGTTTTTTTAATTTTTTAGTTTTTATTAATGGTAATTGTTTATTGTTATTATCTTGATTTAAGTTCAACTCATTCTTTTGATTACTGATGGTGTTTGTACACGTGAATGAAATACGTTAAAACAATATCTGATATAATCTGTATTGTTTTACGTATATATACACGGAAGTCTTATATATATGTATATATATATATGTATATATGTATGTTTTTTGTTCTTTTCGTCTTTTGTGGTTTTTGTTTAATATCTGTTTGTATAATTTTTTAATTGAAGATGTATTAGTCGTATGTAATATATGTTTTACGATCTTTTTAGTTGTTAAGTCGTATCTATATATATATATATTAGATTTTGAAATTATTATTCACTTTTTTTTCATTCAAGAAGTAGTAAGTCATCAATTCAAAAATAGAAAATATCATCAAAAATTCCAATAAATACATGATGATATATGTAAAAATCTGATGAAAAATGAAAATATTCCATTCTCGATTTCATCATGATTTCATGACCATTTTCCCATTTTTATATCGATATAATATTATTATAATAAATACCCGATATATAATTTGACATAAATACATTATAATTAAAGCTATAAATAATATTATATTTTGACTGTATAATTCCATAATTAAAAAACCCAGGTATAGAAATAATGCATTTACTTACGATAAATATTTTCACCTGAAATCTTGTTTTTAGTGCTATGTAGTGCTAAATTTATCGTAAGTAATTAATGCACAGACTGGGACAGCCAGGACGACAGCCAGACAGCAGGAAATAACAAGCAGATAATATTGTACCGCACTATAGCTACCGTATAAATATCAACAAGATGAAAAGAATGAATTCAGGGGAAGATGTATATATATATTGTAAGTATTAATATATATATGCACTAGCACCTGCATATATATATACTGAAATATATAGTCATTCAACGTATAGTCACAACAAATACACCTGTTGAATCAGTAATATTGAACAATAATTGGATACAACATATATATATATATCAACAGTGTGTAAGTAATATTATTTTGATTCATTAGGAAAGGAAACACTATATACAACCTAATTTAAATTATAAACGTTTTTGTAAATTAAGGACACGAAGAAAAGAAGAAAAACGTGTTTTTTTTTGGTATCTAGGAATATAC
>Ga0099797_100231_pt1 | contig 36496 bp, 12 predicted proteins | sample Uncmet_Sort48C_1_FD_89871 | JGI IMG/M metagenome (GOLD analysis project Ga0099797, IMG submission 89871) | Marine eukaryotic communities from CALCOFI LINE 67, Pacific Ocean - C012_Sort48C_1 | ecosystem: Environmental > Aquatic > Marine > Oceanic | place: Pacific Ocean: Monterey Bay | collected... | reverse complement strand
ATCGAGGCCATCATCACCTCCTTGATCGCGGCCATCATCACCCCCTTGATTGAGGCCGTCATCACCCCCTTGATCGAGGCCATCATCCCCTTGATCGAGGCCACCATCACCTCCTTGATCCAAACCACCATCACCGTTCTGAGTATCGTTTGCGGTTGCATTGTTCCCACCGTTATTGTTGCCTGGCGGCGCGTTGGTGGTGTCAGGTGGCGGCCCTCCGCCACCACCCTGATTGTTGGTGGAATTGGTAGAATTGGTGGAATTAGTAGCGTTCCCTGAATCTTCAGGTGGATCCAAACCAGGCGGAGGCACATTCAAGCTTCTCAACTGCTCGAAGACAGCCTTCTCTGAGCCAGACACGTCAGTTGACTTGGACGATAGCAGCATGGTGGTTTGTGGCTGCAGATCGTTGTTGTTTCGGTAGGCGACAGATGACTCCTGGTGGGCGACAGATGACACCGGGTGAGCGACAGATGACCCCTGGTGGGCTACAGATGACACCTGGTGGGACCGCAAGTTCCTAAAATCTGGATGCACATTTGATTTGAGGATGCCTCGTTCTCTTAATCTCGCGACGCGATCCTTGAGTCCTTGTACCAGCTTCCTTTGTGCTTCCTTGCGGCCTTCGGTGCGTTGAAGATAGCTTTTCTGCTGGATGACATCGCCCAACTCCCTCGCGGCAGCATCATGGACGCACATGTAGTCACGCCGTCGAAAGCAGACGCCACTGCTAAACCCATCTTCCAGCTCGCTAGTGGCATCCATCTCAGTGTTGAAATTCGGAAGCAGCTTGCGCGCATCCGTCTTGAGATGAGGATGCTCATCGAGAAGGGTTCGAAAGACGTCGGAGTCTTTCCGCCGCGACTGCGTGTACACATCCACTATGGCGGTGGCATCCCTGTCATCTTCGGGTGGTTGCGTGAGCTCCAGTCTTCTCAACGCATCAATGTTCCTGCCTGCAACACTGGAGATATTCTCGAAGTTGCTGAGACCCTTGCCTTTGTTGGAGCTGTCAAATCCAGCAGCCTGAGACGACACGCTCCGTGATCTCAAGATTGCATCGGAAAAAACATCTTCATCAGGAATTCCATCTTGTGCATGTGAACTGGAAAGCCTTCGGTAAGGTGGCGTTGGATCAGCTGGCTCGTTTATCTTGCTTGTTGACACAACGATCGCGTCCTTCATAAATTGACTGAGTCTTCGCATTTTGTCACCCACATGGTGCTTGAGACCGTCGAACTGCGCGTCATCTGTTGCTTTTTTGTCGGCGAGACTTGTAGCTAGCTGTTCCACCTCCGAGGGGACTTGGGCGGAAGCGCCTGCAGACGACAATAGGTCATCCAGAGGTTTACCTGCGCTCTTTGTGTCAGAAAGCTCCGACATCGACAAGGCCCTCGGAAACCAGCGAAACGATACCAATTCACCTGCTGACAAGTCGCTGCCCACAAAAACGTCGCCACCCTGGCAGTCTGTGATTTGCCGCGGCAGAGTTTTTGCTTCCTCCAAGATGGCATCGTGTGCAAAAATTGCGTGCGTTTCGTTCACAATAATTGCCAAATGGTGCCACTTCGAATCCTGCATCTGGGATTTCACACGCGATTGCTTCCACACCGTTTGTTGATCGACCATGGGATAATAGATAAACTCGGCGGCAGGATTGATCACAGTTTTCAGACCCGTTGTTTCGTGTTGACCGTATTGAATGGATTCCACTCCGAAGTCGTAGCATGTCTTGCTTCCAAGCGCCTTGCGAATGACGGAACCGTACCTGTTGTTCAGAAAGGTGTTGTTCAGAAAGGCATTCTTCAGAAAGTTTATTCAATCCGTGAAACTTTACAGAGCTACCCACAAACATTGTGTTTTGTTTGAACAAACGTGTTTTTGTTGTTGTCTCAGGTTGCCCTTTAATTACAAGGGCACTACGTTTTTTCCGTGGGAGCCCGGTCGCTCAATCAAAAAACCCACACACGCAAGCTGATTTATTTTTTTTTAGTGACATTCTCCATGTGATATCAGTACCTGACACTCGTTTTTAGCCACACAGCGATCGTGAACGCTTTTGTTAATTGCGGCTGATTATTTGTTGCAATACGGGTTGATGGCGGTGTGACCATGGGCTCTGGTAAGTACGCTCGTCCCAATGAATCCGCGGTATAATCGGCACTGCCCGGACTGAAATAGCGACTGTTGATTCCCATTTGGCCGAGACCTTCGCTGATGTCTGCCAGTGTCGCGATGTTCTCAGCCATATCGTCTAGACCGTACGTCGCCCTGATGGCTTCGTGCACCGGCAACAACTCGTCTGCCGGATATGCCGTGTACACCATCATGATAAAAGATATGAAACCGACAAAAAAGAGCACACAGCGTATAAAACCTTCCTCCATAGCCTGTTCCAATACCAAACGTTCGATCATACGATCTTTAACGACTTCCAGCTTCTTGTGCTCCACCAGAATGTTGGCGAGCAATCTGTCTCCCTCGCGTTCTCGACGGTCATCTTTGCCATTCTCATTCGTGTCCGACCTTCTCAACCTCCCGCCTTCCACGTCTGATTCATCTCCCGGCCTCTCACTGTTCGCATCAACCTGGTTGCGGTGGTTCTTCAACACGATATGCGCAAGAGCGCCGTACATTTTTTTGGGCTGTTTCGGCCACGCAGGCCGACTTTATGTGGTGGGAAAAATTTGCCAAATCTTGATTCTGGAAAAAATTTCAAAAATAGGACGTTCTTGAGTCTCCTTCACTCCACGATCTTTCTCGGAGTCCACTCCGGACTTTCAGGCTCGGAAAAAACAAGGTGACATGAGGTTACAGTGCGCACGTGACCCCTTGACCTTGCACGAAAACAAATAGTTACCTTGAGAGCAAACAGACTGCTGCTTTGACGATGACTTCTGCTTGGGCTTTCTCAGACTCCTTTGTCCAAAACTTGTGAGAGTCTGAATTCAAATTTCCTCTTGAGTCTCTCCCTTTGAGCACGCGCTTGAACAATCACGACTGTCACTTCTCAGCTGTCTCTTCTCTTCGACGAATAACAAAGGCGATAATCTAATCATATCACTTCTGGGACTCTCTCTCGACAGCTGGAGTCTCAAACTGTTCTCACACTGGCCCTCTGCAACTTCAAATTGAAAAGCTTCTGCTCTCTGGAGGCAAGAAATTTCATACCCCATATGGGTTCGAATTATGTATCACCTTGATGTACCAACACTGAGAAAAATTTCGAAATCAATTCTCGGACGTTTTGTGCCGCACGTATTTTCAGGAACCCTGACACCATCAGGAAATCTAATGAACACTTGTAGTTATAACTTATGGCAGCCTTGGAACTTCGCGTGGAGAAAACTGCATAGCTGTCATTTCTGCTGGGTCAGTCAACCTTTACGAAGACACTGCTAATACCATGAAACACAATGAAACTCGACTGCAGAATACACATCGTGACCAGATTGAAACTCGACCATCATTTTCTTCAATCATTGACTGTGTGACACTTGGTGTACAAAAAAGATGGGAGACCGACTCAGTAATGCCAGGAGACTCCAGTATTGTGAATGTATATAAAAGATTCAAGCTATGGCAGTACCACGACTTACGTTCTTCTGAAGGAGCTAGTTACCTTTTATTCACCCAAACAGCATTGCTAAAATCTTGTCGATCCCTGAGAAATAAAAAAGGAGCGCCGAACTGCAGACCACGAGTCGCTTCACGCGTTCGAAAATCGAGAAATCATCTTCGGCCGCCCCTGCATTCATGTCCAGATCAAGTTCCTGTTTTCGTTTCTCCTCCTTTGCCTTTTTCTTCTCATACAGGACGCGCCAAGATAGATAATTCGCCGTCCAAATGGATGTAACATCGTTCGACAAAACACTTTTTGTAGCGCCTGTTTCAGTCCCAAGATTGTTGTCCGCTTCTTCGACATTAGAGACGAAGTGCTTTCGTGGCCTCCTGAAGAATCGGCGACCCACCAGAGTGGGGCCACGAATATTGTTGCTGGAGCTAGTAGTATCTTTTTTCAGACCTTTTTCTGCCATTTTTGCTTCTTTTCTTTGCCAAAAGCGCTTGATGGGATTCCAGGATTTGTTTTTCTGCGTATTCCACTGATTCCGTGACTTGGATCCCATCCTCATACTTTCGCCCCCGGGTATGAGCATATCCACAGGATTCGGTTTCGATTGCGAAGCACCTTTCCCGATTTCGCCGCCCATTGTATACTCGTCTGAGTATTGGTTTTTCAGAGCGGAATGCATAGCTGGCTGATAAGCGGGCTCACCACATTTTGCGATGTACTCGTCCACAAGCGAAAACAGCTTTTCATTTCTGGAGCGGTACGGTGGTGATTGACTCAAAGTTTTTGCTTCCAGTTCGCGGACTAGAGCTGTGATTTCGGATTTCTTCTTTTGAAATTGATGTGCTCGGATTTCTTCTTTTGATGTGCTCGCGTCGAAAAATTTTCTCAGGATCCACGGATTCTCAAAAACTCGGTTTAGGAAATAGTCGCGAATCTTGCGGATGTCAAGAAGATTCTCGACCAACAACTCGTCTTTTTCAGACGAGGATCGCGATTTCTTCTTCGTTTTTCTTTGAGACATTGACGTTTTCGAACTTTTCGAAGCGTCGACGGCTTTCCGATCCCGGAAGTCAAAGTTCTCAAACACAGACAGTCGCTGCTTCTCGAAATCATGACGTTGGTCTTTCTCACGGTGCAAAACGGCCATATCCGTCAAGAAAACGCCGAAACAACGCCACACGGGGTTGCGAGAAAGATACAACTCAGTATGTTTTGGCGTTTTTTTCGCTCTCAGGTGCTGAGCGCGCAGGTGAGATACATTTTCATCGTCCGCTGTCTCGCCATCAACCTGATTCAGTTGTTCGATTTCCCAGTCGTTTAAGTGGGCAGGCTGGGCATCATCGGAAGTGCTTTCGTCTGTGTACATTGGTTTCCATTCCGTATCTTTTGGATTCCTGAGCGATCCATCTTCTACCCCTCGACCATTTCGGACAAATTGCTCGCCTGACACGGTAGACACCATTCTTTTCCATTTTTTGCGCAGAGCACCAAAAATGTTTCCATTTTGCGCCTCTCTAGGATGATGCGAACCTTTTGAGGTTGAATCACCGCCAGCATCTTGAAATGAAGACGGACGTTTCTTTTGTTTCCTTTCTTCCACTCTGCGCAATGTTTCTGAATCGGTGGGGAATTTGCGGTCGAAAAAAGGATCCAACCACAACCCATCGCGTTTCTCCGACTCATACTCCTGACGGAAATCGATATCATTTACTGTGATTGCCCGCCTCCTCTTGTGCTGTGATGCCGACCAGTCGTCGACTTCATAAGTGTTCGCCAGGTAATGGGCATGCAAAATCGCCACGTTCACAGGCATCGAGGCGAATTCGTGTCCAAGCAATTCACGGTTGAAAAATTCCACCTCTTGTACGAAAAGGCTTGAAGGGTCACGACGGTATTTCAACGTTTTGTCATCGATGGACTTCTGCGCACTCTGCGATACAAATTTGTCATGCCGAAGGGGAAGTTTAAACATCTCATAGGGACAATACAAGTCACGATAATACTTGTTGTACGACGCCAGAGTGTTGAACGCTGCCGCAATGTTGGATCCAATTACGTATGTACACTCGGAAAAATGAGGCAATGACACTGACGCCGCAAATTGTCGTTCGGACTCCAGGAAATGCGAGACCCAAGGTCTCCACATGGGGGACCACGACGCGGCCGTCACTTTTGGTGGACAATGTCCGGCATCGTGAGGGGAAACACCTTCTGAGAAGACTGCCGAGTTGGAATGACTGGATGTTCCCGGACAGGCACGTTTCAACTGTGTCGTGCTTTTCCTATCGAGTTCCAGACCCTCAACGAAAATCGCGGCCTCCACATTGCGTGTCACGTATGGAAGAATGAGATTCTGCAAACTCACACCATTCTCATGCGGCTCAGAATCATCGATACTGCATTCCGACCGGTAGCGGTTCAAGAGTCGTTGCAGATCACCAACCAATATTTTAACTGCTTGCACGTCTTGTGAGGACCGCATTTCGCTTCTTTCGTAACTCTTCGAGGCTTTCTTGTTTTTGCGGTCAAACAAGCCCAGTTCCACTGGTATATGCAAATCTCTAAAATAAGATGTTAGACTGTCGGGGGCGAACAAAGACACACGGTGTTTCATGTCGTAGACCGTTCGGTCCATTTTTTGCTTCAGAGATTGAATCAAACTGGGGTTTCGTTGACCAGTCTTTGCTGATTCAAGAAAGGAATGAGTGGCTCCCGGATGCTGTTTTCGTTCGGTAGTAGGTCTTCTCTTTGTTTTGTCACGCCTCGCAGCCCTTTTTGCAGCCTCGTTTTCCACGTAGTCTCGTTTGCGTTGTCTCCGAAACTTCTCACTGTGGACGTATTCCCAAACGGACACGCTCGTTGACCTGTAGAGTTCTCTTTTCGCGGGCACAGCCTCGCACTTGTGGCTCCATTTCTTCGTACACTGGGACTCCCCGTCCATTGCAGATTCGGAGTTAATCAATGTTTCAAGATACAGGGCATAGCAAGAGTTGAAACCGAGCTCATCCTTACTGCGGGCACGCAGAACGCCAAGGGCTGCAGGGACGCCAGTAAGTCGCGCGTCCTCTTGAACCACAGAAAAGTGGTGGCTTGGGGTTTTGTGGTCGGTCTCGCCCAAGAGGGCTTGTCGGGTTTGATAGTTGCAGACTTGCTCCAGAATCGATCGATATGGGACAAACCGCATCGAAGGACCTCCGTTGTTGGAAAAATCACGACTGACAGATGTGGTTCTCCCGCGGACAGCGTTCGTAACCTCCTGCCTTCGCTTCCTTTTCTTGTGCTGAAAACGATCGAAATTTCCATTATGTAATTGCCACAGGGTTTGCAAATAAGAGGCTGCATATGATGGACATTTCATGGACGCAAGTCTGTGCTCGTCAGAGAGTACGTTCTCGTCCCCAAGATCCTTGTCCAAAAATAAGTCCGACATCATACGATGCAGCCCGCTATTTTGCTTTGGTGCGCCTTGCTGCCCTTTCGAACCTCCTAAAGTCCCGTCACGTTCTTCATTCGCCTGCTTCAGCTCCTGCAGCAGTGCCGCCTCCTCCTGGACCGGTGCTGCGTCCTCCTGCTCCTCCTCCGACGACGAAAAATCGTCATCATCCCAATTGTCGTCAGATGGAATATCCTGATTCAAATGCAGTGGCACATTGCCCGCTTGAACTGCGTCAATGAGGCCGTAATATTCCTCTTCATCCGATAGGTCGTTGGTATTTCGCCGAACAAACGAATCGTTTTCGATTTCTACTTCTTCTTTGCCTTCGACTTGCTCACCAATGGGCTTGGCGAAAAATATGAGTCCCACAGTCGTTTTCACGAGCGATAATGTTCTTTTGGCGACCTCTTTAGCAACCTGAAAGGGAAACTTGAAGACTTTTTTTATACTCTTTCCGACCTTCTGCTTATTGATGCCAGCTCCATATTTGTTTGTGTGACGCTTTTTGCCTCGACGGATGGCAGATTTCACCAATTGAGTGGCAGTATGCCACAAGGATGACAGCCATTCCCCATCCATATTCAGAAACACGAAGAAACTCAACTCGCGCCGTCCATACGCATTCACCGATACGTCCTGAAAAGCCTCGCCCACACAATGCGTGCGCCATCGTTGCCGAATTTGACCGCAGGCCCGAACAGAATCGCACGCTTGTACGATGCAGGCGGGAAAATTGTTTCCCGTGGCGCCAAAACGACCACCGATCGCAGCAGGATCGAATTCGCAGGAGCGGGCAGCAATACCCTGCTGAAACGAGTCCTCTGCTGGCATCGGATTCCCGACAAGCTGCGTAAGCAAAGACGGACGGCCTGGCGTTCCCACCAATGATGATTCAAACAGAGATCTGCAGTAAAATGTTTTTGCCTGCGCATGGAAGACCTCGGGATAGTGCGACTGCCAATTTTGAACGGTTTCCGCCATTGTTCCCTTGAGCTCGTCAATTTGGCTTCCCAATTGAGTATTGACATTGAGCGTCTCCATTCTGCCGCCACTCTCTTCATGCGCCGCCTGTGAGTTCTGGCCTACACTGAACCTGGTTTCAAAGACGTCCCTGATCACGGGTAAGACCGTTTCTTCTTCCGTTATGCATTGCTTCGAATACAGTTGCAACGAGACGGCATGCTGTGTGAAGTACCGCTCAAGTTTGCCACTCCTCGTTGATGTTCCTGTCGGTTGTGAGTAGTCAGCTGTCTCGAAAAACGCAACGATTTCCTCTGTTTTCTCACGCGCTTCATCGATGCCTATGGCTAAATCCTCATCGGGTTCAACAAGACGCTCTTGTAGTTGCCACATCAGATACACGGACACGCATTTTGCCATTGGAGTGGAAATCCCCGCATTGCCGGCCCTGAACATAACCTGGAGAGCCGAAGTGGCCTCATCTGCATCGCGCGAAGTAAGGAGCTCCAGGACGCTCGTGTGGAGATCCGGAAGCTTGGCGTTCCAGTCCAAGTTTTGACATTCCTGCTTCCCCGATTCAAGGATGTCAACTTCGGCGAAATGATCAGCATGATACCACTGCTGAGCGATTAGATATGGACACAACAAGAAAGGCCTTGTGACAATGTCGGAGTCCATCTTGGCCACCCTGCTTAATACAGTGTCACCTGCTGAAGATCCATATCCCCCTGCAGACAGTGACGATCCAGAATGTTGCAAAAATAAATAGAATAGGAAGGCATCTACAGACCCATGAAATTTTCGAAGCTCCCGTCTCCACATCCAGGCATTAAGATTTCTGGTCCAATTTTCGGCCTTTCTCCTCACGGTTTCACTGATCTGGTGAAACCACAACGCCCAGCCTTTTTGAACGTCTGACATCCACTTATTGTTTGAAAAGTCGGCTTGTTTTTTATTATTTCCATACGAGGGCTTGCTGTCTTTTCCATACGAGGGCTGTTGCGGAAAAGATGACGCACGTGGAAACGAATCGAAAGGCAAAGGACTTTGGAGAAATGAGCTCGCCATTGTTGTTGTGTCTGCCCCCGTAGTAGATCCATCGTGGTTATTCTTGTTGCGGTAATCGTTGAAGTTATAAAAACTATATCCATTTCCATTGTTGTTCGGAATGAGACCAGACGCACTTTCAAACTCGCCATCATCTTCTGCCAGACGGATCTGCTGACGCATCTGCTGCTCGCCTGCCTCCAACACGGTCCCAATCTCGTCTCCACTCACAGCGCCTGGCGGCGTCCGATCTGCATCCCGGCAATGCTTCTGCCACCCTGCATGAACTGAAGCACAATCTGACTCGCGAGCGCAACGTTCCCATACGCAACCAAATAAAATCTTGGGAGACAGCCACGCGCTTTGCGAGTTTTGTGTATTGAAGTTGGCATTTTGTTGAGCATAATAATCGTTGACACAACCCTGAAAAAGATTTGCTCGTTTCACAACTGGAAAAACAGCAAAGAGCTCGGCACAGGAACTGAATACGTCTGGTTGAATCCCTCCTACCGCGCCATGATACGAGCGATACCGTCCAGATGGGTCAACTTCAGATTGGGCTGGCGGAGGCGAGTTACCGAAATGTGCCCGCTGGTTTTGCGCTTCTGCAGTCCTGAATGCAGCGTGACCATTATTGAGCATGCCACTAACCTCCAGAAATGAAGCGTCGTCTGTCTTGCCATTGTTGCTCACTGAGTGTTTGTCGGTATCGTGAGTGTTTTTTGTACCTGTTGGCGGTTGCGCAATATCTACTACATCTGCCGTCGTTTCTTTTTTCAAGCTGCGGTTCCTATTCCTCACTGTACCCCGCAGACCTGGGGTGCTTTCTCCTGATGAGGTGTTCCGGTGCTCAAACAAATATCCAAACAGTCCAGCCGCTGGTAACGGGCTGAGCACCAGCAGAACGACTCGCTCACACAAACCAGTCTTGAGTTTCATCTTGAGAATTTTTGCGGCAACACCCTCCAAGGCATCATTCCAGAAATTGCAACATCGAGACCGACTCACTGATTGTGCCTGAAGCCACCAAATCCAACAATTTTGCGAACTACCTCGATTGGGAGTCGTTTTAACGTCATTTTCCGACTTTTTTTCTACCCGATTCCCCCGAACGGTACAGTGACTTTTTGGAGAAGCGATATATTTGCTGGTACTCAGGGTGACCCATTGCGTTTTCGTCTCTATCTGTGATTGTTTTGCGTCACATGGATTTCTCTCGTCTTGGTTTGTCGTGTCATACGGATTGGCGCATTACTACGGATCCATGCATCACTCAGGTCGACCTCGTCTCTCGGTCTTCATGAATTCACCTCAAGTTTCCACTGAAATTTCGAGAAAACCTCACCTCATCATGGCTCTATCCCTCCTGAGAACACCAAATTAACTCTTCAGCTGCACACAGAAACTCATTGCGGCCAGGTCCACTCAGGTGGTCACATTAAACTGCCCTGCATGTTTTTCTTCGGGTTGCTTCAACTTTGATTGAGTGACTCCGTATCTCATTGGCCTGCCTGACATCTCATCGGCCGCCGCCATGGACCTGGTATTTCTTCGAAAATTCCAAAATGGTGCTGAATCGCTATATACAAGAGAGATGAGAAATGAAGGACTGTCAAAATAGCCAAACATTACAATACATCAAAATATGGGCGGATGCCGATGCAATGTTTCGCAAGACGCATCGACTCTATGACATGTCTTATAATACTCTGAGGCAATGGGATTTTCACCTTGTACACAATCAACACGATTTCATCGCAAACAAATAAGATTAATGAAATGACACAAATGACATTTAAATTACGCGTTTAAGTTTCCAGTTTATAGAAGAGCAAAAATGGCGTTATGATACACGAAACTAAATAGGGAGCCGCGCGGAACATATGTCGCATACGAAGTTTTTGTCCATGAATAACTTTTTTCAGCTGACTTAGAGAATTCTTGAAAACATACGTAAAATAGTATACGTTGATCTTTACACGGAATGCAGTGATAAGAGATTTCGAATCTCGATGATCTAGAGGATACTAAACGGAACAAACGGCACAAAATAAATCACGGATAAACGAGATACTGAAATTGCAGGTTTTTCGAGCAATACTCACTGTGATAATCCGATTGACACACCACTTCAATCAATACTCCATTTGGAATCATATGAATCAACACACCAATAAGAGCATTATGCAAATCCTTCCAGCTTGCTCATACTCAAGAACCCTGGAAACGAGGAATGACTCCAACCAACAAAAATGATCAGTCAGAATTCTGAATTGCCATGGCGCCACCTCTGGATCTGAAACTCGAGCATTTTTGGTGTCTCCACATTGGCTTTGGAGAATATTTCCACCTCAGCCTCACAATAAAATTCATTGACACGAAAGTGCAGCTATCCAACTCTTTTTGATCGATACCAAATTAGTACCGAGTCTTCTGACACACAATGTGATTGACAATCGTTTAGGAGTGCCGACGATGGCTCCTGCCACGACTTCTGTGACCGGGTTTTGCCAATTCCAAGAGGCCCGTTCCCTCAAGAGAAATCACTTGCGTGATCATTTTTACGCCCTTCTTCCAGTATTTCGTGAGATTGTCAATCTTGTCGACCAACCAATCCTGGCCGACGACGACTAAGACCATGAAAAGAAGCAACGCCCACAACTGTTTCTGATGAAAACTCCGCTGTTCAGCTTGGCTGGGCGCACGCAAGCGGTCCTCCAAAAAATGAATTAGCTTCTTGGCAAGCAGTTTCTGTTCACCAGCGTTTCTTGATCTGCTGTATCTATTTCCTTCTGCTGCCTCCACAATTGCTTGCTGCATGTCCATGAATTCATTCGTCGTACAAATATTCTGGAATTGATTCAGATTCACCTGTGGCTTGTGTGTGGGGTTCCCTCCTTGTGAATCCTGAGAAAACTTCCCGAAAAAGTTTCTGACGTTTTCTGGCTCGAACACATTTAGCACAGTGTTCGAGGATACTCGTTTCACCGACTCGCTCGCTGGAATCTTCATTTCCAATTTGCTGCTCTTACCACCAGCCCTCGTCCCTGATCCGGCGACAACATGCTTCAAATAAAAGGCGAAACAGGATCGCAAATCAGATCTGCTGTACTCAGATGTTTTCTTAGTTGTGAAGAGAGTACCGCGTCGATCCTCAAGATTGCCCTGGTCGATATTGGGATCAAACTCGTTTGCCAGAAATTCAAAAATAGTCATGCCGTTGCACTGGTCGAGCATCTGAAAATAAGGACCGCTTGTGAAGCTTCCGAACGTGGCTGTATCGAAAAGCAAATAATTGCACTGTCCCACCGACTGGACGTTTCCCTCAGAATAAAACTTTGGCTTTCCAAATAGGTTATCCTCCATCTCCGCATAAATTGCTGCCGCCACGCCGGGACAAGACTTCGAGTCTGAGTTGAGAGAGTTAATACCTGCGGGGTCTTGAAATACAGCAGCAATGGGAGAAGACTTGGCTGGAAAAAGGAAATCCAACGCGGTTTTCACGTTGTCTGCTGACGTCATAGATTGACCTGCCATAAGGATGTTCTCATGGGTTGTTTTCCTGGGCAGGTTTCGTCGAGACTTTACATTGTGTTCTGCTTCATGTTTTATCCTGCTCTTGACGGAATGCGCGAGTGATTGATGTGTTGGCGGGATCTGCAATACTGAAGAAATCTCGCTGCATCGTTCTGCCTCGTACTGATCGTGGGCGTTCAAGATCCGCTCAAGGCCTTCTCCTCTGTTCGGGGCTTTGCTCTGGTAAATTCCTTGTGACTTTTTGCTGTGTGGATCGAAGAAGGTGTGCATTTGAAACTGCGTGTTTGAAAGTTGTTCTTTGTTCTGGAAGAATTGCACGACGTTAGAACCGGTGGGTTTCCCATGGGTGTGTGCATGCCCACCCCACATCTGGAACCGGACATATACTGAGTAACAAAAGGCATTGCCTTTCGAATCAGATCTGGCATTCCAGGCCGAACCAAGCAATATTCTGATAGATTTCCCGGGTACAACATGCGGATGGCCGCCTAGGATGTCACCAATACCACTGCCATGCATACCCGAAACAGCTGCCGCTTCCACTTCGTCAATCACTTGTTGCATCCCGTGATTCGTGAGATCCCTCTGTTGCCTGCAAAAATTGTATTGATGCTGCAAAACCCATGGAAATTGCAACTCCGCCAGACCATTGACGACACCCCACAGATGATCAATGCAGTTGTTGTACTTAACCGCACCCACGATAAGCATGCCCGCCACAGCTGGAAATCCATTCGTGCCGCAACCTTCATATCCCAGGTTTTGCTGGCAGCTATTGAAAGCTTGCTTCGCGCAAGTCAACCTCATCTCCATGCCCTGCAGAGGAGTCAAGTGTCCTGCACAACTGTCGTCAAGTCTTTGTCGTAAACCCTTGTTGTTTTCCTTGTTATTATGCAGCGGTACTAATCCCGGGTTCCAGGTCCAGCCACGCAATTTCGTTGTGCGCCCAAACACACGTGACTTCGTCACCACTTCTTTACTGAGCGCTGTGTCTGCACAGTTTACCATCTGCGAGACCACCTGGGGGCAAGTCTGTGCCTGCAACTGCTGCTGCGAAGCCTGGCTCTGGGGCTGAAGAAATTCTGGCGTGAATTGTTGCAAGGAGGGATAAAGCGAATGCAGTTTTGCAATCTCCATGAAACTGCTAATATCTGAAAAGCTGAAGTCGCCAAAGCTGGGAAAGTATGGCACCAATGCCAGTGATGAAGATTGTTCTTCGTCGGAATCCTTTCCAGACGCTGCTGCTTGAGATTGGATTATCAGGTGACCATCCGAGAAACCATTATCAAAAGCATTCTTCCCTTCTTCGGACAGTTTTTTCCCTGTGCTGGCACTTTCGCCTCCTCTATATGCTGTTTTTCTTCCCGCTCTGGAACTTTTCCTTTTTTCTTCAAAATTCGCTAGGAAACTGCGGGAAGGGAGGATATTTGTGAATACACTTTCTTCTTTTTTTTCGGGGAAAAGTTTCTCGTTTTCCAACTGGACTGCCCTGTCATCATCTTCATCAAAGATATCCAGACTGATATGAGGCTCCAAAGCTCTTTCTGTATTTGCTTTGCTATTTTCCACGTCCAATTGTTTTCCCTGTGCAACACGTGTGACCGCAGCAAACACGATCACAACGCGCGAAGCCCACGGCGACATCTTGCGCGTGTTACAGATCGATCACTCAGAGTTGTTTGGAGCTCGTCTCTCACAAAAGGGTTGCAACACGTTGTCCTCTTCGATGGTTTCAGCAATTTGCACCAGCAAAGGACTTTGCGAGAACTTCATAAAGTCTCGAACTGACCTCAGACTCAAGTTTTCCGATGTTCTTATTTTGCGTATCTCCACAAGACTGTTTTTTTGATAGTCACATGCGAAACATGCAGAGGAGACAAATCTCGATGACCTTCTTTTTTAACTAGGAATCTCATTTTGCTTGCTCAAACCAATGCAATGATTGGACGTCCACTCTGTCGCATACCCTCAATCACACTTCCTTTTCTTTCCCATTATACATAAATTGACAATGCAATTTAAAACTTGTAGAGACTCTCGCAGTTTCACTTCGATCTTTCATGGTTGACCTGCCTGCTCATCTCTCGCCCATAGATTCCCGATTATGATGATGAGACGCTCTGAGAACCTCATGTAACCTCAGACATGATTATACCTATGTCTTCTGCAACTCATTCAGGCAATATGATGCTTTGAACACCTCGAGAACGAACGTTTTGAACTGATAAAATTGTTGCATTTAGACTGTTTACGCCTAACTTGGTAACGGGTTTGAAACCATGAAAATTAAAACCATGAAAATTAATCAATGTGAGACGCAGTAACTGACATGACTTTTGTGAATGTCAATCAAGAGGTGTTCGTTCCGGATTACTTCCGGGAACAGTACAATTTAGGGAGATCTCGGTCCCATCTCTATGGTACAAAGCATGTCTGATAGCAAATTCTACTGATTGAAATTTGACACATGTTTTTTCGTGTGTGGCAACACGGCCATCATTTGACTTGATCAAGCATGATTGACAATATAGCCAACCTTATTACTACTTTTTAGACTCAATGATATTACATGTTCCAAATTTGATGACTTCCATGAGGTTGAAGCCCCGATCCCAAAAAATCTCGACTCCCAACAAATCTCCCGCTGCAAAGACTGTCTACCACTCCCTCGTGAGATTTTCATCGAAGAACTTATTGGGTGGATGGGAGAGAAAGAAACGGTCTTGATGGAAGTAGCGATCTGACCTTAGATTACACTCCGTCAAAAAAAATCGGCGGACCTCCCGATCGCACATTCCGCCGACCCAGACCAATGGGTCGGGTCGACCGACCTGGTCACACATTTTCACGATTTCCGCCTTTCTCAGCTGTAACAAATCCAAGACACGAAAACACTGCTTGCCTTTGCGTTTGAGCCAATCGCGATCCCGCAACGAGTCCAAGTCAGTGCCTGCTGTTTTAATAGCCGTGGCACCACTGCTATGATTATTCTGGCGATTGTGGGACTGCTGACGCCGCGAATTATGGAGGCTATTGATTTTCAACGAGTCCCTCCGTTCGTTCTGTCTATTCTCAAGGGCGCCTCTTTTGTCTCCTCGTCTCCTGGCCGAAGAACATTGTTGCTGTGAAGAGAAATTATTATTGGAAACACCAAGTTGTTGCGACGGGAAATTTGAATCCACAGGGTGATGACAATTGGTGGGCAGCAAGCCGTCGTGTTGTTCTGCTCGCGTGAGGACCAAACAGTCGGACTGTTGTACTCCTGTGCGAGAATGTAATGGCGTTGCTGTGCCTTCCATCGTGTGATGCGGCTGCTTGTGTACTGCTGTAACACTGTGGGCCACCAGATACTGTGGCTCTTGATAATACATTTGGTGTTGGTTTGATGAGCATTCAGGTTGTTGAATTTCCGGAGATTGTTGAATTTCCTGGGAGGAGGAGCAGACACCCGTGGACACAGCTTGCCGACTCCCATATGGCTGGCTGTGTTCATCCGGCAACGAGGCATCTGGACTATTCACAACGGCGCTGTGATAATTATCGGGTTGGCCGTCAGGGCGGGCATGAGATCCCGAATCATATCCTTGGTTTCGCGCCAAAGAACCGTCGTGACTGGAACGACTCGAGGTCAAATCTCGACTCGAACTGCGTGAAATTTCACCGCTCGATTCCCGGCCTTCCAAATTTGCTTGATTTTCATGGCTTTGGTCCGAAAGCAAATTCGTATCACTGTCCCTTCCTCGGTCTCCAGAAGGGTGTGGATTCGCATCACTATCCCGTCTTCGGTCGCCAGAAGGGTGTGGATTCGCATCACTATCCCGTCTTCGGTCTCCAGAACGATCACTTCTCGTGTCCACAGAAAGCCGTTTCTGGCTGAGTAAATCATTCAGCTCCTCTTCCATATTGTTCAAATTGCTGTTATTCAAATTGCTATTCAGCATATTAGGTCTCGATTTGAGGTCACCACCCCCCTCTTCAGAACGCGCCTCTTCAAATTTGATGCCGATATTCACAGACTTCGTCCCAGGGTTTGTCTCCATCCTCAACATACTCGCAGAGTTTGCTCTCTCCATGTGCTGCCCCATATCACTAAAACCGGCATGTCCGCTCTCTGAAATTTTCAAGTCAGGTGGGGATTCAATGCTGGCCAAATTTTGGTGCTGGACATTTCTTAAGCTCGCACTTGGTTCATCCTGGGTCGAATGACTCTGCACAAACGTTTCGGCATTCTGAAAAACTTTGACGGTATCGAATCTCGTATTATTATCATGGCATGGGAAACATGGGCTACTTGCAGCAGCTGGTGAAGTTACACATGATTCAGGGTTGCCACTGTTGGCTGGAAAACTCGGGCTGTCACTATAGCCCATACTTGGTGGCAACATTGCCGGGGTAGGACCAGCAACATTCACATCTTCCACGGGGTTCATATCACTGGCATGGAAATTTACCATGTTATTGAGGTTGGTACCGCCATGCACATCACCCAAAACGTAATTCTGATTATTATTAGCACTGCAAAGCTGGTTAGAGACCGCTTCTGCACAACTATGACCCGCATGGCTGTAGATTATCTTGAGAAGGCCGGATGCCATTTCTGGGGTCACATTTGCAAACCCTCCCACTGACCGAATACGATCACCAATCATGGCGACGACACTGGCAGGTACTGCACCACTTGCGGCTAATGCAAGGGGTCCATTATCAACTTTTGGCGGGAGCCCGCCACCTCCTCCAGCATAATTATCTGATGGTGACGAATCCAGACTCATAGAATGAGAGCCGACCGTTTGAGGACTCATGTGGCATATCGGGGGAGTTTCCTCCTCACAGACAGTTGTGGACTGCTGATCTGGAGAGCAAATATTTCGGTTCTCAGCGTTAGCAATGGAGCCTCCATTAAATTTACATGGATCCACCTGGTTTTTCGCAGAATCTCCACACAAGAAATCCGGGTGCTGATGGCCCGTGACACCTGACATTGCATCTGCCAACGGTTGCACCGGATCGGGGGCACAGAATCTCGAAGAGTCACCGACTTCATGACCCTCGTTTCGTGGATTCGTGGATTCGGCAACACGCCCAGGGGAAGAACAAACCGCGGAATCCGAAACACCATTGCATAAGGAGATATGGCCAGGAAAATCTCCTGAACCTATCTGAGCCTGCTGACATTTATCAACCTCCGCTCCTTGTGACGGAGCAAGCTGCTGCTCTCCCGAAAACTGGTCGACAGGCCCCTCGGCAAACTGCGGGGGCTCCGCCGACAAACGACTGCAATTGTCTTCACTACAGTCGAATTCCTCACCTTCCAACACAACCATGTTTCTTTCACCCCCTCTCTCAGACCCCGAAAGACTCAAGAAGGACTTTCTGTGTTTTGTGCTTGACCTGCGTCCCTTTATTCGATTCAAAGAATCTTTCCTCTGGAGGCTACGACTGCCAGTGCTGTCCCGCCTTTGTCCCCCCAATGAAGGCAAACCACCTGCAACACCGTGATGATAATTCAAATTCGGCACACCAGTCGTTGCGTTGCTGATGGTCAAATTCCTGTTGTTTCTGTGACCCCGCTGGTGGTGACCTGCTGCCATCGTCGGCATGGAAGAATTATTGCCATTCATTTGACTGCTGGCTGATAGGCCGGCTCTATTGTTCGAAGACAAGGCTTTGGGCGATGCGCCACCGCCTCCCGGCTCCGCAAAGTTGATTCTTCTCTGCTCTATGAACTGTTCAAATATGTCCCCAGGCATATCATGCATGTCAAACGCAGCGAAACGTTCAACAAATAATGGGTTACGAGGCTTCTTTGTCACACCAGTGGACGTGTTGTTAGTAGTATTGCAAGGCCCACCTTTGCCATTATTGGTGTTCATACGACCAAGATGACTACTGCCATGGCCACCATGCGACCCAATCACGTTGACAGCCTGTGGATTATTGGAACCACCATCTGCTGATGTGCCGTTCTCTGGCGGAATACGATCATGTGAATTCAGGCTTTTACAGTTGTTTTGAGGACTCCTCAAGCCAATCGGCGACGGCACCGTCTCGGGCACAGTTTCTCCGAGAGACACAACGCTTGGTGACACACTCACGGCGCCATATCTACTTGATCTGGAATCATTTCCGTCATTTTCTTGTAGTCTGGCGGACTCCCCGTCTTCGTGCAAATTCAGTCGTGCTTCTTCGGCTACAAAATTTCCATCACCGCCACCAACACTGCTAGTGCGGCGTCTCTCCCTGGCGCTTGTGACTATGTTGCAATTTGTTGACGGCAAACACACACTTCTTGAAGGCTGCTCGATTGTATTCAATGATGAAGAGCGACTGATTTCAGAGTAACGACTCGCTTCCAGCGAATACTCCGTATGGAGACCGCTCCGATCCGAACCGCCAATCTCCGAACTTCGGTCTGCAGAACTACAGCGCCCAGAGATAGCACTGTCACTGTCACGACATGGACTATCCATCATTCGATTGGCATCTATCATCCGATTCAATCGGTCACCGTTGTGAGATGAATCTGGGATCCGGCCGTGGTGGGCGGGGCTTTCACATTGCTGCGCTATTTTTCGTTGTGTCAAACCTGCCCGATTTGGTGGACCTTCGGTTGATCCCCCTGGCCAGCGCTCGTCATTGAAATTGCCACAGTTGGGAGGCCTCTTGCTGGAAACAAAGTTCTCGCGGCTCTGCTCGTTGTGAATGTAGCCGCGATGATCGTTGTTCCCAATCCTGTGGTCATGATCTGCAGATATTGGATTTCCAGAGCTTGCCGAAGCGTCATTGCCCACACACGTCTGAGGATGATTGTCTGAATCAACAGCTGCTGACGCCTCCCCCGAGACTCCACCCGACCCCTCCCCTGGGCCACGATGACGCTCTCTACTGTAGCAGATGTTGATTTGCACTCGTGTGGGATTAATCTTGTTCAAAGACGCACTACTGTATTGACCTGTGTCTTGTCGCACTATGTTGTGACTGGTGCTGTGATCGTTCCTTTGCGTCTGACTGCTTGTTTCTTGCAAGAGTTGCTCCGTGAGTCCCCTGAAGTCTTTTCGGAAAACAAATTCCGCCCGCGATCGCATCCCCAGGAAGAGCAACACCTTGGAATACGGACTGTCCGAGGGGTATCGCACGATTTGTTGCACCACATGAAGAAAGGAACAGGCTGAGCTACCAGTCGTGCACACGATCAGTACTGGCTTCTTGATCTTTTCTTGGACATATGACAGGCTCAATCGCTGTCTCGGTATGCTCGCGATCATCGCGTTGGCATTAGTTCCTGACGATGAATATGGATTTCCGCCTGCTGCTGATGAATGTGGATTATTGGCACAACTCAAATTTGCAGAGTTTGCTTCAAGAAGAGTTTCAGGCTGAAGAGGTTCGTGAAGAGACTCGCTGTGCGTCAGCATTGCCTTCTTCATCTGCGCGACCTGCTCTTCGCGCGCTACTGAATGCAACAATCCATCCAACGATCGAATAAATTTGCACCAGAAAGTCGTTCCCACCGAGGCTCGGTACAGGAAAGATGTACATGCCCCGTCAGGCACATGACCCGTCATGACAACGTGGAGAATTTCACGCTCTTCTGGCGTTTCGCCATCTTCCGAAACAGCTGGCATGGTGTGCCCGCAAGAATAGTTTCCTTTACCGCCTTCCTCACATCCCAACACCAAAGAGTATACTCGCGGCTCCAGAATATCCAGGTTCAACAAAGTTATCCACCGAAAATAGCGCTCATTCTCGAAGAGCCGTCGACGTCGTCTCAGGCCAAGAAGCCTCTTGAGAATTATCCCCAGCTGGAACTCGTCCAAAGAGGACAGCACTGAGACATTGACTGCGTTTCCTGTAGTCTGCTGGTTTGATTCATCATGAGTTGCACCATCATGTTGCCCACTAGATCCATCTCTGTTGTTGTGTTGGGTCCGAGTCATGCAGGTACCAGTGCCGCCACCACTGGAAATTTCTGGGCCCGGTGCGGCTCCCGCTGAAAAGTTGGCTGCGTTATCAGCAGAAGTACATTCCGCTTTGGTGACGGCCATGGTTCTCACGGCTCTGGCCAACTGCGCCTCCGTCACACTGTTCACAAGGTCCCATGTTGCTTTTCTGTGTTCGTCCCCCTGATTTTTCGACATCTCGTCATGCTCAGGACACAAGTAAGGACACAGACGCCGCGCCACCACTTGAGAGAGCGAGAAGATCTTTTGCAATGCTTCTCGCACATTTGTGACTCCCAATCGCTTTGATAACAAACTCAAGACGAAAATGTCTTTCCGTGTTATGATCTCATCCTGGTGATTACTGTTTAACGACTCCGATTCTGCTTTCATTTGATTCAACTCTTCGAAAGTAGGTGGAAAGGGTTCGTCGCCCGTGAAACGGAGGATTGCCAAAATTTGTTGAACCGCACTCTCTTGGTTTTCCGGGAGAATCATGATTCCCGACTCCCGCACTGACGCTGGTAAACGTGATTCGTGACTCGCCGGACTGATTCCCAATCGCCATATTCGACCACTCTTGACCATGTTCTCTTTCTCAACAATGCGCATCTGTGTCAAAGTGTTGATTGGCTGTTTGCTGTTCGGAAGTTGCTGTCGAGCGTCAACCCACTTCAAGAGCGAGCAAAACCGGCTCCCATGAAAGGGCGCAACATTAATATCGTGCAAATGCGACCCTCCCTCCAAACACTGCGGTTTTGAAGCCGCTGTCTTCACAATACTTCCATGCTTGTTGTTTGTCGGAATGCCATTGCCATGGGTTGCAGCATCGACATTGACTGACGGGCCAGATCCAGAAATACTGCTACCATGACCCGCGGCGTTTGCGTAAAAATGGAAATTTTCAGTGGCGTTGTGTTTCTGATAGTTTTGCAGCTTGCCAGTGGAACAATGATTGTGGTGCAGACAACTTCGGTTGAGATAGTTCAAGTTTATCCCGCGCGTTAGGAAGCTGTGGTAGGCATGCGAGGCGGCTTCTTCCTGCTTTCTCGCAAAAGAAAGACAAACGGAATCAAAAACAAGAAACTCGTAGGGCCGCAACATGCGAAAACATTCCTCCTGTGTATGGTAGGGGCTGACAAATGTGGCTCTCAAATGGGGGGACAGACCATGGTACTCCCGGTTGTCATCGCGATAAACTCGACACCCACCAATACTGCAGGCCACGCGAGCTGGTGCTTTTTTTTCGACATACATCTTCGACGGCCACCTGTCAGGCAAAATTATACCAGCCCCTGTCACAATGCCCGCGCCAATTGCACTGTTAGTAGCATCTTCACCTGGTATCGCTTCGCCCTCCTTTGACAGAGTGCTCCCATCATGAATGCCATCTGACGTTTTCAGAGCACTCTCACCATCCCCGCACCCGTCGTCTCGTTCTACTCCCGTTCTGGCCACGGTGGCCTCTCCTTCCCCACCTCCACAAGTTTCTGCTGCACCAGAGAGAATGCTTTTTGTAGCACCACCAGCGCCAATATAATTGTTGCCAGTAGTAGCGTGGGAGCCATACTTTCCATTGCCAGTAGCGTCGCACTTTTGTTGTTGGTGAACCATACTTTCCATCTTTTCCAAAGAAATCTCCGACGAGATGATGTAGGTTTGCAGACAATAATCAAAACACAAGATCTTGGAGAAATCCAAAGGACAGCCGCTAACATTTTTCGCACCCAGCTGGTAAAATAGCCGATTCAAAATGCGACAAAAGCCACAGAAATGGGCGGCGCCATAGATGCTGTTTCCCATTCCCAGAAGCGTATATCGCAAATGTTTCAGCGGTTTGCGAGTCTCCTCTTGCCGCGAAGACGCCTGCCGTGAAGAAGTTTGACTCTTCTCTAACTGCGTCTCCAAATACGAAAGCAGAGGTTGAGAATGAAATCCACCGCCACCATCCAACGTCGGAAGAATGAAAATTGCTTCCATTTCGTGCTGGGGTGCAGACTCCAGATTATGGGACTCTGTAGTTTCTTCTGAGTCGCTGTTGTTGGGACCTTTCTTCGGTACCGGGCTTGGCCCATTCTCTCCATTGGAGACTCCAATGTTCGTATTCGGGACATGAGAATCCGTCACCTTTTCCGCTTCGTCGGGTCCACCGCAGTTGTGTCCGTCAATGGCACCAGCTCCACCATCGTTGTTGTTGTGATTTGTTGGGTTGTTTTGGCTGTAGTTGGAGGCGCAGGAATCTGGGTGCTTGCTGCAAAAAGCTGTTGACGCAAAACTCGTCGTACTGGAAGTTATTCCAACAGTAGTATTGGTGCCCAAAAGGCTCTTGTGGTCGTGTTGTTCCGGGACGTCTTCCTGCGCCTCGTTTGGACGGGTTTCTTCTTCTGTCTCGTTTGGAGAGTGGTTCTCGTTGCCAAATTTGCACTTTTCCTCGCCCAAGTCAAGCTCTGGAGCGGTATGAGAAACAACAGATGGAGACACTGTCTCTATCTGAAAGAATTGGTCAAAATCTACGATAGAGGATAGGGGAACAACTATCGAATGGATTTTTCCCGCAGAATTCATTTCACGGCACAGCTTTTCGGCGACGTCACGACACGTCCCAAAAGTGGTACTGTAAAGAATTGGGATTGTCATTTTGTGGCCCCAAATGATCACCAGAGTCACTGTCACTTGGCAATGATACTTTTTTCACACTGGCCGACTTAAAATTCGACCACCAATTAAATTTGACTTTAGCTGTCGTTTCCCGATGTCAAGACTTTATCTGCATCATTGCGGGCCCAAATCACCCAGAGTCAACTCCAAGAATTAAGATGCCACTGCGTCTGATAACGAAACTGAGTTTAAATTTCTTAATGAAACGTCGGTGTGAAAATTGTTGTATGAAATTTGAAAAGTTCTTCATGAAGCCCCCTTTTGCATTCGCCGACCTTTGTCAGCGGAAACAAAATGCTGTCGCTCTTTGACGCCAACAGTTGAATCTTCTGGGTACAATCAATCTTTGGCTCACAAAGGGTGTGGGGTTACCAAAATCATTTGCGCAGATGTCAGTGGGTTACTACGGATCACAGATGCTCCTCACACCGCGAAACTGTGCATGATTCCAATGTGTTTGCTTGGTTAAAAGGATAATTCCAACTGGAATGAATCTTGGCTCAAATTTCTGGGTCCAGTATCGGAATTTCAGAATTCAGACTTGCCAGTGACGTCAGGTTGCGTCAGAGTGCACCACGCTGCGACTACCGGTGTTAAATCATGTGCATTATCATTGCAGAATCGTCCAAAACTACTTCTTTCAAAAATTACCTCGGAAAAATTTCGAGTTCACCAATTCCCTGGGCGTTAGGTGACATGCAATGTCTGAATCAGATCTGGACGCTCTGTATCAGCTGTATGAATCAATTTCGACGCTCTTCAAGTTCAGATCCTGATGAATCCAGTGCCGGTATTAAAATTCTTCGCTGAATCCGTCAAATTCTGTGACTCAAGTGGCCGTAGAAAAGAGGTCACATTCGGACTGAAAATAAAGGCGAACATTGTTGCAAAGGAGTCAAATACTGAACCTTGCTCGCCAAAATTGCTCTCCAACGATCATATTATGAATGCTTAGTTAGATCGGCTCAAAATATAACTCACACGCAATAGACTGCAAAAAAATTGACGATCGCACAAAAAATCAAAATCTAGTGAACGAAAAGGATGAACCTTGGATAACAACCTGAATACGGATATATTACGCATGGAAATCAAAAGCATCTTGCTCCGTTTTGTTATGAGATCCTCACAACACAAGGATGCCAATCAAGGACACAATGATTGATCATATGTAACATAATGATATTAAAGAAATTCGAGCGGTTGATGGGTTCAACAAAGGAAAAACTATTCAAAAGTTTTTCGAGTGATCAGAAGCTCCTGAGAACCTAAAGTGATCAAAAGTCTTTTGTCAGAACCTGAGAACACTCGTTCGCGAATCAGCACCAACCAACAAGTTTTTCAGTACACATTCTTACCCCTCTATAAGGTGTAAACTACAAACCAGGCTTCGCACTCACTATCGTCTCTACTTTCTATCATTGACAACGCCGGCCAGAGCTGCCACGAATCCACCAGGGTTCTCTGCAAATATTTGGTGTCCGCTGTTCGGAATACGCACCAAATCGACTTTTTTGCCGCTATGTTTTCTGATTTCTGCCCTCAACAGATACGCGTGCTGCCACTCCATCCAATCATGAAACCCATACAGGAACGAAAGCTTCGGCGGTTGCAGTTTGCTTTCTTCTGTTTCTGCTGGTCGATTTGAATCTGCGTGATTCCCGGCTGCTTTTTCACTGTTTATTTCCAATTCGCAATCATGCACAACCCGCCATCCATCGGCAAGGCTGAAACTAAGTTTGGCAGACAAGAGGTGGCGCGCAAGAGACGAGTCTTGCGAAGCAGAACAGCATGCAAATTTCAGGATCTTACCTGCCATTGGATATCGCGTCCACCCGAACGACCGGTACGTTCTTCCCCAGACCACATGCTTGAAAAACATCAGCCCATAATTCCGGGATAGCTGTTCAAAGTGGTCTCGCGTGCGCCAACGATAAATGCCCAGAACAGATGCTGCATAGAGCGCCCTCGCATAATCGGCCCGCGGAACCCCAGCGGTTGTCTTAATAGTACAGCCAGGTCCTTTCTGTGTTTCAGAAGCCTGAGTACCTTTCTTTTCGCTGTCCAACGTCTGTTTTTTACTAGGCTTAGGCTCGCTATCCAACAATGGGGAATCCAAAACAGGATCTTGATTTTCCACAGAGATTACGACTTCACCGCTATCATGGGAGATGGCGGTGTCAGATCCCGATTCCGCGCTATCATGGGAGAAAATCACTTGTCGCAATCTCGTGATGGGACAGCCTTTTTTTGAGAACTGCCCTGAGTCGATGAATCTGATCTCTATGAACAGACGCATCAGAATCTGACCCACTGGCCAGAATACAGACGAAAGCGCCTCCGCGGGAGTGACAGGAAGCTGATTGTACTCCTTGTCTTCCCTGTAGGGGTTTTCGCGTTCGAACCGCTCTATTGGGTCATCGCCTCCTTTTTGCTTCACAAAAACTCCACAAAAAGAAAAAATAAAACTTCGTAACCACGTCGACACCTGCCGCAGGATGAGTAAGGGGATAAAGATAGGAAACAGAAAGAACGCCGACACGAAAAGTGTTCGACGGATCCGTCGTTTCCGTCTCGTGTCATACTGTTCTCGAAATTTGCGGAAATTGAACTCGGAAAACTCCATCGAGCGGTCAAATTCCAGACCCGTGTATTGTTGCATGAGTGATGGTTGTTCGGTTGCTGGTACTATCGCCTGTTGCGAGTCTGACTTTTTTCCTGTTGCGAGTCTGGTATCCTCCTGTGCATCGTTTTCGAGGTTGGTGGGAGATTCAGCATCAACTCCAGTTTCACTAATGACCAGGTGGGGGCCGTCATCGATCGGAATTTTCGTTTCAGGACCAGTTTTCGTGTCATGGTTTTTTTCATTTTTATTCTGTTTGTCGGCTAATGTTTTTGTCTTTCCGGCTGCCGCTCGCGGCACTGTCCTTGCCCAGTCGCTCAAACCTCCCGGCTCACATTCTTTCCTGTAGTCGGTTTCTGCGACGCCGTCGACCTTTGGCAATGTCGGCAATCCGCAAGGCGACGCCAACACCAGATGCGTGATGATATTCTGCTTACAAGCTCCGCTGAAATTTTCCTGCACGTACGTGGCCCAACCCATGCTGATATAGGCACCCAAAGAGTGACCGAATAACACAAATTGTGTGTTGTTGCCCAAAACCTGTTTGCGCCAAATTTCCAGGTCCCAGATGAAAGGTCGTGTCAACGCCATACAGTCGCTGTTTGATTGCGCTACACCAGCCAAGCTTGCCCAGTTGTTCGACGTCGCGGCTTTAGAAGATACGGCTTGGGAATCAGCAGACTCAGGCTGAATTTCTGACGTGCCAGTGATTCCAGTTTGTTCAATTTCAGACAAGCTGGCACGCGAGGACAACATGCTCCCAGGCCAGTCCAGAATATAGACTTTTCTGGGATAGAACAATTTCGAGAATCCCTCCAGACAGGCCGCGAAGGAGAGGGCTGGCATTCCAAACCCGGGCAAAACAACCAACGGAGGTAACGTTTCTGTTGATGTTTTGCCATGAAGGGCGGCATCATCCATTGGGACTTCAATTTTTCCCTGCACAGTTTCGACATTCAGCTCGATCATATGAACCCACCTGGTTTGCTCGGCGTTCAGAAAAACATTGCGAGAATTCAAGGCGTGACAATGTGGGGAAACAGCTGATAACAATCGCCGTTCCCTTTTCTCACATTCCGCATATTCCGATGCTGACATTTTCAACTTTTCAGTAACTTAAATACGTCAACAGGTCAATGAATGAAGATTACGGATAGTCAATATCTGAATCGATATTGCTCCATACGCTTCACGAGTTACTATGTGTGTTCACTGATCCAATTCAGCTCCCAACCCGAACTTGATACGATAGAAACAGTCTTCGTTCGCAATATTCGACGATAGATTCAGTTAATACTGGCATGTCACCTAAAATCCTTCGAAATCTGGCAACCCTTTGACCACTAGATCATTCGAAACACTTCCAAGTTTTAAATTGTTTCAATCGTTGGGTCACCGTGACCTCATCATTCACTATCACTGGGAAACGAAGGATATATGCAGGACTCGGGGATTTCTTGACGTCCGTTTGTTCGTTGGGCGTCGTCTTGAATTCTCAATGCATCTCATGCCTTCGAAAACCAACCCATGAATAAAGCAAACACTGATACGACACAGCAAATTCTCGCATGAACAGATACTGCTCAATTACATTCAACGACACAATGACGCGTTACAGTCCATGTCAGTCAGGGCTGAGGCATGAGAACAGATAACCTTGAACTCACAACGATGCAAACCACAGCAATGCAACACGCTTCCACTTGTAGCATTCGGAACGGCCCTCGGACATCCGAACGATAGGGAGAACACCGGAGAACACCCTCAAAGGAAAACAATGACTCAATTTATCTACGCAACTTGTAAAATGTTATTGATCTAGGCAACGATACAAGCACAAAATAGACTGAAGATCATCCAAGGACATAAGATTGGAGATTGTACTCAAATCCAATGCATGGATTATCCATGCACTTAAATTTGTTGGCGCAGATTCTTGAGGCTGTACTTCTGACCAATCCCATCCGTGATACCGTCCACTACTACACTTCCAGGTACACATGATGTGCACATGATGTGACATCAATGATCGAATTTCTTCCGCCTATGACCACTTTAGCCCATATACCCATTTCTTTGCTTATCACAAAGATAACTCGTTACATGTCATACCGATTGCCAAATGGCGACAGCGCAGACTCTTTTATGAAATCCTCATAATTCTTGCCCCCATATTGAAATTTCATTGACTTTACTCAGTCGAATGACCATCATCAGTCAAAATTTCATGATTCGTATGTCGGAAATACAGCCAAATTTTTGTGATTCATATGCCCATAATATTGACCAAGACGCCAAGATGAATTTCTGATTAGCCAGATTTCAAGTTTTTGACATATGAATGTGCGTCAAATGAAATAGTTCACTGAAATTTTGTAACAAACTTAACAGAGACCGTGTAGAAAACGGATTCTGCCACGGTAGCCACCTGCCAGAAATCCACATTACAAGAATGTTTATTTCGACTCCATCCATGGGTCAGGTCGGCCATCAACCAAACAAGACCTCTGATGAACAACACAGCATCGAATGACCGAAATACTGCACTGCAAACTTTAAAAACATGGCCACATAATCGGAGTTATTACAACTGTTGTTACGCACACACTGCATGAAAAACGTCACTCTAAGTCTCTACTGTCACCGGATCGAATGATTTCCAAATGACCTCAAAAGATTCTTGAAAGGATGATATCACTATGTCAAATAGGCATGACATCACCATGCTGTGACATCATACGTGTCACTGTTTTTTCTGTTTATTGTGTCACTCAGCTGCTTCTTGTGTTCTGACAGGTAAATATTTAAATTTAACCACATAAATGACCATATACCACAATACACACCAAATGCACGGAAAATGAATGAAAATTTAGCAAAAGATTTCAAAACGGAAGCTTAACGTTGTTGCTTTTTCCAAACTCTGGAATGATACCTGTCATAAATTATCATGACCTCACCTAAATGTGCAATTTTGTTGAAACATCTTGCAAAATGGGTCGGTAACTACTGAAAGGGATTGATTAAGGCCAGAATACTTAGTACTCATGCGATTCCTGAATCGAAACAAAAAAAAAGCAAGCAATTTTGTAATTGTAGATTCGTAACAACGAGATAGAGATTAAGGAATGATTCTGAATGATTCGAAAGAGAGGAATCACAGAATCTAAACGAATGCTACATGTTTCCAGCTTTCCAAAAGCGTCATGCCGACTGTGTCATCTAGAAAATATGAAATGACTGTCCAACACAACAGTCCACTGACTGTGGAATTCTCTTTTGGTGACCTTCAATGTTTGGGAAACTTCTCCAATGTTCCTTCCTTTCTCTGGGCATCACCTTGAAATCTTCTAAAGCACTTACTGAGAATCGTGCACAAACATGGGGGGTCGTCGTCCATGTCGACTGGAAGCTTTGCGAAGCCTTTGGGTAAGTTTTCCCCGTCCCAAAAAGGTGTAACGCTTTGCTTTACAACAAAACGAGCCTCTTCCTTGTCTGGACCAAACCGGTGTTGCATTTCGCTGCTTTCTTTCATGACCTCAAGAATGAAATCCAACGCCATCATTACGTCTTGCTTGTTCTCTGCTGTGCCATTCTTCCAAATGTTCGCGACCACGCTTCGGTAATCCTTTGGAATCTCTTGGCTCGTGTCATTCTCGGCTTTGTAGTGGTTCCGTATCACTTGCGTGTGACAATTCTCCATCGCTTTCCCCGCTGAGAAGAACTCCTCAAAACCCTGCTCCTGGATCTGGAAATACGTAGTAACAAGAACAGAATTTTGCACTATTTCAGATACGGCCGATTGACGTCGAGAAATTGCTGAAACATAGTACTCACGGCACGGCAACAGTACTATCCCACGACATTAATGGACCAGAAAAATTAACTGATGACTCCAGTCTTCAAATATACCTCAATGAATGTTCTTTGCAGCGCATAGATGACATGTCGCAAATTGTAACGTCTGGCCTCATCTGCAAGATGCATCCAGTTCAATGTGGGCTGAGCAGGCGGCAACGGTCTGGCGTTTGCGGGCTGTTGCGTTCTCGTGGGTGTGTCTCTGCCTTGGGCCAACAAAGTCCTTGTATAATCATTGGCTTCGGCAAGCATACCGCCCGCAAGCTGCGCGCTCCAAAATACGACCGATGCTATCTGAAAGAAATTCATCTTCGATCCAAGATTTCCCAACACTCTACGGTAGCTATTTGAATTCCTGTTCCTCAAGAATGGCGTCCACTGACAATATCCGAAGAACGTCTTTGCTCTTTCGGTGGTGACCAAAATCCAGATTCAACCGAACGGCTTTCTATTCTGAAATCTTAGACTTTTTTGTCAATTTCACAAACACGAAGTGAAACACAATGTACAATCTTATAGCCTTTTGATTTACGATGCCTGAACATGGAAAATACAAACGTCAATGACGTCCCAAATGTTTAAGACAGATTGAAACTCAGTTTGCATGTTATGACTTTCGCCCACAGTCGCTCAACATCGCATGTGAAACGCTTTCAATGCCGCCGCGATAGATAACCTGACTGCTGCCACGATTGCAGAGCTTGCTGTTGCCGCGCGAAATGTGCAAGCGTTTTCGATTTTGCGAGAGCTTTCGATACTACATATTTCACCGAACGAGAACGACAACACACAAACTGAAATGCATGCGCTCACAGAAAAACGCCGCGTAGATTGCTTCGAACAGAAAAACTTCGATGACATCAAGATCCATGCCAAGAACGTAGACTCTGTTGTCGCAATGAGTCTCAACTCGATTGAGTGCCAAGCGACACTCAATGCGTGGTTTCTGTGCCGTCTGTAATATTGATCATTGTTTCTATCGAGACATCTTCCATCGGCAAAGAGATCGTTTTCATGCCCGAATGGCAGTTCAATGTGCCAACCGTTATTGGTTCCTTGATGACAGCCTTGAACGAGCCGCCAAAATTTGCGAAGAAATTGCCGTCCGCGATTTTCGCGATCCCGTCGCTTGTGTTCACGAGCAAGTTGGTCTTTTCTGCATCGTAGTTGCACACATGTCGATAGTATTTCTCCCGGACCTGGTCGAACAGCTCCTTCAATGATGGAAGGAGGTCTTTGATTCGCATTGCCCTTCTTTTCAAATCAGAAGAATCGACTTCGAGTTCGTTTCGAGATCGACTTCGTGTGTCGCTTTCTGCGTCGCCTGGCCCTGGGCCATCCTGTGCTGTGGCCTTGGAGAACGAAAACTTGAGATGCCGATCGAGATGCGCAATCCAGAGGTTCATAAAGACTCCCAAAGCAGATTCGTACTTTTCCGACGTTGCCATGACAAAGACAGGCCAGCGTGGTGTGTCGAAATACCGGCGATAGGACGGGAGGGTCAGAAAATTTGTAAAACCACCTGAAAGGCAGAACTGAAACAGGCAGATGATTTGGCACGGGCCCTTCCTTTTGCCTTTTTTTGCCCTTTCCTTGGCGTTTCTGATTTCGGCGTGATCAAAAGAATGATCAATACCATTGCGCGCCGTGATGTCGTGCAGACACTGAAAGAGCTGCTGAGAGTACAAACGAAACCTGTATTTGGGAGCTCCCCAGTCCACGAAGCGTCGTCGTGGCGTCGTCAGATTCTTTTCCGACCGTTTCTTACTCGGTCTCTGTTCGCAGTCGCTTGCTGCTGCTGCGGCTGTATTTCCTCCTACAGGTTGCCGTGTCAGTCTCTCGCTTGTATTTTTCGTGCTGCTGCCATCGTCAACACGACGATTACTGGCGGCTGCGCCTGTGGACGGCCCGACACCAGTGGTGCCATCCGCCTTGTCTTTCGTGCCATCTGTCTTGGCTGTACTGGTGTCGGCAGCGCCTCTCGCTGCAGCGCTTTCCCTCTCGTCAGGGTTTTTGGATCCGTCACAAGAAGAAGTGGCGACGGTTCCCCCTTCGCAGACGACAAGCACGAGTTCACCGGCAGACTCGCCATCTTCAGAGTGCTTTTGTCTTCCCCCATCATCTCCCTCGCCGTCAGAAGAGCTCTCACTGCGACTGCCGCCAACTGTGACGATGCCGGTTTTCGGTGAGATCTCGATTTCAGGAGTCTCTTCCAACGCCTCATTCTCTTCCAGCTTTTGCTCCATGCAATCAACCGAGTCGTCTGAGGTTCTTACATTCTCAGTATCTGCGGTTTCCAAGTGTACGTTTTCCAGGCGTATAACAACTTGATCAGAATTGCCCACTTCAGGCGTTGCTGGATCACCCACTGCTTTATTGCCAATACCAGTGGGCACCAGATTGTCACATTCCCCGCTCTCCTTTCCAGATTTCGGAGTAGCTTTCGGAGTGGCTGCTTGCTTATCTGCCGCTGAACTCAGGTTCTGTAGCTCACCGCTATCCTTGCTCACTGAACGGCTGTTCGTCGCACTTGGCAGCACAGCCTGCTGCTCTTCCTGGAAACCCTGCGTCGCAGCAATGCTGTAAATCGCATCAGCGTCCGGACCCTTGCAGGGATACGGAAAATGGCAATACCACTCGTCCCATGCGTTGCTGGCGCCAGTCGGATGTGTATTGCCGTGTGTGTTTATAAGAAGCAATATGGACGATGGATGTGGAGGAAGGACTTTACCCTTTCTCTTTTGCGTTGTCCGGCTATTTATTGAGCTGGTTTTCCGACCACTTGTCCCAATGACACCATCGCCACTTGTATCGACACTCTCGCCTTTCAACACTCGCATGAGGGTTAATACATTCACATCATCGTAGTCGTAGTCTGCGCCGCCATTCTCAAGAAGAACTCGACAGTCTCGCCGTGTCTCTTCCAGCCGCCTCTTGAGCGTTTCGAACAGTTCAGGAGAATTTTTACCCGTCATGCGAATGCATGCTTCGTAATTTTCCGTTGCTTCTTCCAACCACTCCAAAGTTTCTCGAAGCTGTGCGATTACGATAATGCGCTCGGGACCAAACCACGGCACCATTTTCTCATAGCAGATGCCAATGTTCTGCAAAGAACAGTGCCCGCCAAGATACTTGCCCGGTCTCGTCCTTTGTGGATCCGAGACCATCACGCCCCCATACTCGCCACCAACAAGCACGAGCCATGCTTTGCCATCCTCTTCCGATTCACTTGTTGCGATTCGACAGCTGAGATTCAAATTTTCTGCTCCCACTGTGCCAGAGGCGTTCTTTTGGGAATCTTGTGCGTTGGTATTTTCACCACTTGGGCTTCCTCCGATATTTTCGCCCAAAAACTGGTCCCGGAGCTGCGCATGTTCGTCGCAGCAATTGGCCTTCGCTTCATGAATAGCAAATTGAAAGCGCCGTTCTGATGTTGCATCAGCTTTGTCTTTCTCCATCTGTATCAACGCTTCCATATCAGCCAGAAGTGCAGCTATCTGCTGCCGTAGGTGAGAATTGTCTTTTGAGCGGATTTTCATCGTGTCTGTCCTTGAACCCCCGTTCTCTGCCATCGATATGCAATGTCCACTGAGAGCTTCGATGCGTTTCGCAGGGGAACTCGACGCTGTTCCGCAAGTTAAGGACTTCCACAAAGCAGACTGCAAAACAACGGAGGCGCATTTGATCGCTAGAGGAACGTCATTGGTAATCCACGGGCTAGTCTCCAGGATGCCCACCGCCAAATCCCACGGAATTATTGCAGGCGCTTCGTTCAATACATCGTCACCAGGTCGCCGATACTTCTCCAAAGCCACCCGCAGAATTTTATCCAAACGAAAAACACTCAAGGAATGGAGCAGAGATTCAAGAACTTCTTTGTTGGAGAGGACATCTGACTTTGTCGTCAAATTTTCATCGGCCTTCTGCTCGTCCTCACACAAAGCATGCGCCATCCTGGCCGCAAAGTTGGCAGAAATGCATATTCTCACGTCTTCTTCTCGGTAGAGGAAATCACTGACAAGCTCTCTTGATACCACTTGTACTCTCGCCGCAATCTTTGGGTTGGCTGTCAATATGGACTCAGTCAATAACTCCAGCTGTGCTGTCTGATACTCTGGGTCGGCCTCCACTACCGCACGGGTGACAGCCTCGCTTTTCGGACGTTGAAGTACAGACTCGAACATGCGGGTCGAAAAACGACAAGCGAGAAAATACGGCAAGCCACTCTTTGAGACAGGGACTCCGTCTTCGTCGACTGTATCGTGATTTTCATGACATTCAAAGACATGGGTGTTTTTATCCATTCCCAAGCACTGCACCTGCACCTCACCGTTGTGCCTGTCAGGAAAGTAACTCACGATTCCCAATTGCTTCCTCCCTATTCGATACTCTGAGATCGTGAAGTATCGGCGTCCAGCCACACCAGGAACGAAATATAGATGCACGTCTGGAAAGGGAATTTTACACACACCTTCGCCACAAGAGCCAGAGCCTCCGTCATTTTGGTCATCATTTTGGTGATTCACATGTGCGGGACTGCTGACAAGATCAATGTTAATAATGTTGGTGCCACTCGTACTGGACCCAGATTGGCTGCTGTGATTGCTCTGAATATAGGTGCTACCGCCACTTTGGGGCTCGCCACGTTGCGACGCACCACCACCATCATTCTGGAGAGGAGGAGTCTGAGACGATGAAGCAGCTTTCGCCCCTGCCAGTCCTACCAAATCGATTATGAATACCTTTGTTGGGTCGATTTCCGACGACCATATGAAATTTCGGTTCGGGTAATCCTTGTCTGAGATCGACAGTGTGGTTCCCATTCGGGGATCATTCATACCACCGGCCCGACTGTGCCCCACCGGCAGAATTTGCAATCCCGTGGCATACTCCTTGGGATATTCCTTTGCATGAAATAGGATGCCCAGACCTTTCGTCTTTCTCCCATAGTTAACGGTGCCAGGGCCTCCTTTGTCAACATGATTTTTTTTTCCGTCTTCGGCAATGTTTTGGTCAGCCGGTGATGACACCACCGCCTTTTCAGCTTCTGCTGCAATAGATGCCGTTACAGCACTGACATCTGGTAAGACAGAATCAACACACAACTCTTTGAAGACGTGCCCATGGAACAGGTCGAACGTCCGAAGGGTCGCTGTACCGGAATCCGCTATCGCATCAAAAAGAGCACGGACAAAGATCGGAAATGCCTTGTCGTTTTTCAATACAGAGTCGTCATCTTCATCTTCGAATTCATTCGCATCGTCTCTGTCGAATTCAACTTCTTTGGAACAAAATTTCTCCCACGCATCAGAAACATCTGCGATAGATACAAGAGACATCTTCTGGCAACCTACGACATGATCATGAAAAGAAACGCAAAAATTTTATTATGACAGATACCACATCCGTGATGGACAGCTGAAATGTAGTCACAAATACCCAGCCACCACCACTTGTCTCAAGAGCCAGGAACTTTTCCGGATATACAATTGCAAAAAGAACGTTCTTGTACAAAATCTGAAAGCTTTTCCGATCGTTGTCAAAAGAAAGGACTCTATACTTGTGATGACATGGCGAAACCTTGGGATGTCTCACCTTGGCGCCTGTACAGAAATTGAGGGAAATCAAAGTTGAAGTTAGCTAGGTGGACAGGCCATAAGCAGTTCCCTGGACGCCCATTCAAAGCGGCATCGTGGCTTCTCCACCTCTCTCTCTACTGCATTTCTCTGTCTGGACTCAGTGAATATGATCTTTAAGTTTTCCACTCAGACTGTCGGAAAAAAAATCAGCTCCGAATAAATACACTCGATTCGAAAAGTTACCTCAGTCGATTGCAGGATCAGTAGGTCGCTTCATACTCAGTAAGTCGCGTAGTGTGAATACGACTCGCAGTTCCCCTCGCTCCACCAATGCGAATCCATCAATCCGAATGCTCCGCCAGACCTTCAGCACTGAAAACTCTCGAACTCGAACAACCAACATCAATCTACAGAAGGAGTGCCATGATCATATCCCTTGTGCCACAGGCTAAAGTATTTGTTTCTTGAGCATAATGAAGCGCTAAATTGCGCATAATGATGCGCGAAATTACGGCAAGGAGAAATACAAAATGAGATCTGCAGTCGCACTCCAATGATTTTGAAGGCGCCACTCAAGGAACATCTGTCAGTCAAAATGTCAAAATTGTACTCAGTCGTGTGACAAAACTGTGTGTATTCAGATTTGTTGCAATTTGATTTCCAAGCACAAAAACGCGCAAAATCATAGCAAACACCTTCCTCAAATGAGCTGAATTACCAGCAAGCCGCTTTGTGGGAATATATCTGCAGGTCTCAGAACTCGCTCTTTTTGGCTGCCACCATTTTTTCTCCCACGACCTGAAATGCAACAGTTCCAAGACCGATCACAGCCAGTGTTACTGGCCAGATCGTCTCAATTGCATCGTGATGATGGTCAGTAGTTGGAGGGGCTCCTGAGGCAGCCGTTGGTGGTTGTGCCACTGGTGTTGGCGTTGTCGGAGATGCACCTCCGACAACAGGAACCACGTCACCCTTGTAAACGATACGATCATTTGCACCAACAGTCGGGTTGTTCATGCGGTTTTCCAGAGAATTCTGATGCTTGTTCACGAACTTTGTGGTGTCATCTTGGCCGCATGTCCAAATGTTCGCTGGCCCAGGGTGAGCAAAACTGGACATATCCAACACGAGACTCTGTGCGCTTTGTGTGATGATAATCCAGCAGTCTGAGTCAGCTGTATGCGATGCTACGTCATTGGCGGTGTATGTGTCTGCCACCGTAGACCCTGCCCAGGTGCCTGCCCACGTGAGCCGCGGCAAAGTCAGCAGAATCGTGAGGAGTCC
>Ga0099797_100230_pt1 | contig 36519 bp, 18 predicted proteins | sample Uncmet_Sort48C_1_FD_89871 | JGI IMG/M metagenome (GOLD analysis project Ga0099797, IMG submission 89871) | Marine eukaryotic communities from CALCOFI LINE 67, Pacific Ocean - C012_Sort48C_1 | ecosystem: Environmental > Aquatic > Marine > Oceanic | place: Pacific Ocean: Monterey Bay | collected... | reverse complement strand
TCCAAGACGACCACCGCCAGAACCGAATACAATCGGCTCCGACATTATTTGCGTGATCATCACAGATACCAGCCGCGTTGTGCAAAATAAAAAGAAAGAGGCGCGCTGTCTTCGATCTGCCACGGCAAATCGATACCAGAAAAATGCAAAAAGTTAAACGCCTTGAAAATCGCGACGCATGGCAATCATTTCCCCACCAGCGTTGCGATTAGTCACAACATCGCACTGGGAAAGGAGATGACGCCAACAATGGAGATGAAAGATACGACCGACCACGAATCAAAAAAAAGAAAAACGCGAACTCTGTGCGATTTCCTCCAACACGACCACGGCCAGAACCGAATACAATCGGCTCCGACATTATTTGCGTGATCATCACAGATACCATCCGCGTTTTGCAAAATAAAAAGAAAAAGACACGCTTTCTTCGGTCTGTCGTCATGGCAAAATCGATACCAGAGAAATGCAAAAAGTTAAACGCCTTGAAAATCGCGACGCATGGCAATCATTTCCCCACCAGCGTTGCGATTAGTCACAACATCGCACTGGGAAAGGAGATGACGCCAACAATGGAGATGAAAGATACGACCGACCACGAATCAAAAAAAAGAAAAACTCGAATTTTACACGATTTCCTCCAACACGACCACGGCCAGAACCGAATACAATCGGCTCCGACATTATTTGCGTGATCATCACAGATACCATCCGCGTTTTGCAAAATAAAAAGAAAAAGACACGCTTTCTTCGGTCTGTCGTCATGGCAAAATCGATACCAGAGAAATGCAAAAACGGTTTGAATAAAACAGCGAATCAGAAACGATATCAATGATGTCCCTGCCAACATAACGCTGAAATAGTGACAGACCACAGACCTGCACTGAAAGAATCACACCCATAATGACTCGAAAAGGCTTGAAATACTGAAAAAATGCAACCTGTTGCGATCAAACCACAGATAGTCACTCGCTCATGGTTCAGACGTGTGCTTACCCACTCCCCCAAAACCTGGATCTACCTTTGATGACTTCCACCTCCCAATATGATACCACCAGAAGACGACCACTGTTCTCGATAACAATCCCTGGTTACGAAGTTTGCGAAAACTTAGCGCGCTGGTAGCTCGTTTCGTTTTCGTCGACTCAAGCAGTAGGTGGCCCAAATGAATCGCCAAAACTATTTCTGTGGAGAAAAACGCACTCTGTCGCGGTCGAACCACACCACTACAAACCTCCACTGGGAGAACACACGATGATACCACTTCGCCAAATATGAAACTGTCCCAACATCAATATATTGCCCTCTTCCCACTCCATTACCGCAACCCCCAGAAAACGACCGCCGTTTTGTGGTTACGAACTCAGACTGAAAACGAAACGAAATCGAACCGAAACGACCAAATCCGTTGCGGAATCACACTTCGGGCGAAGTGGTATACTCGTATCCTTCCGACTCAAAAGAAAGACCGTACGTCATGATCTTTCGACCACTGGGTTCTTGCGCCAATTGCACCCGTTCAAAAAAGGCCCTGCAAATCATGATATCTTTTTTTCTTTGACTCGCGACTAAAAGAGACTGACTATGCAAACCGCTCAGACTCTGAATCTTCATTGGCATTGTTTTTGCGGAAGTGAACACATCAGAACACCGAGACTGCTTCTCCTCAAATTTTTTTTTCACTTTTTTGTAATATCGTGTACGCCATAATATGACATACATCACAGCCAGGATATCAATCTGCACACCTAACCATGCGCTACTCCTCCTCTAAATTAATGACATTGACAGTCTCCGCCTGAGGCTGGCGCATCTCTCTCTCTGCTCTCAGAATCTTAACTGAGCAGACTGAGACCTCTCTCTGTTCCTCGAATCTTGGCTCAGCAGATCTGAGGCTCTCTCTGTTCCTCGAATCTTAGCTCAGCAGACCTGTTCCTCGAATCTTAGCTCAACAGACCTCTTCCTCGAGTCTCACGCATATTATCAGATCTGAGTCCTCCTCTAGTCTCAGCCTCTTCCTCTAATCTCAGCCTAACAGATCTCTCTGACAATATCATCAACTCTGGCTTCGGTTTGAATTTCTCCCCATATACACATCTCTGACTTCGGTTTCTCCCCATATGATATACACACACCGACTCACAAACCGACTGTCTCAGGAATATAAACTTGAAATCAGTTACCGAGTCCCGACTGAGCTCTGGCAATAGAGTCTAGAACTTCAATCGACACAAAGACTGAAAGGACTAAACCACTGTTAAGTTCTTCAGATTACTGGCATAAATAGAAATAGATCAACCGAAAATCGGCATGAATAGGAATAAAATCGGCATAAATAGGAATAGATCAACCGAAAATCGACACAAATTATGAAGAATACGTTACCCGATAGACTGACCGGCGTAAATAGACTAACTGGCATATAAGAAAGAGAATCAGACACTTATCATATAAGAAAGAGAATCCTCATAAATTCAAATAATTTATAGCTGCCATCACAATTTACTCCACATAGCTGCCATTACTCCACAAATCACAGGACCTCCAACCCGTGGCGATATATCAATCTGAATCAGATATATCCGCACAATGGCAACTGCTCCTGTCAAACTCCTCCTGTTACTGTTGCAGATTTCCACTCCTCCTCGAATCCTGTAACAGGTTTTCACTCCTCCTCCCGTATCAGATTTCAGACATAAAACTCTTATCTTAGACTTTATCCAGCAACTGCCTCCATAATTTCAAGTTCAGTCATGACATGGAAAGGAAATACAAGACATTATCATTGAGAAAGGCGCTAGAAAAATAGACGACGGAGAAGAAATATCAACGAGAGAAGAAATAATAATAGACGAGAGAAGCATTCAAATACAACAGAGATAAAATATAGCACAAAACCATGTAGACTCTAGAGAGACACTAAATTTGGAATGAAATACAAGACCTGAAGAGACATGAAATTGTAAACATGCATGAAATTGTAAACGAAATACAAGTTCGAATTCTAAACATGCATGAAATTATAATCGAAATACTGCAAAGACTGTATACAGGAGACATTACAAGAGAGAGAACTAAAAAACGATCCTTCAGGCAACATTTCACAAATCTAATGTCTAAATTTCTAAATGACCTCACGTGACTTGAGTAGACCCAGGACTATTGCCTTTTGTAAATTTGTAAGAGTCCCTAACTTCAAGTTCTTACCTATAGTATATTCACCTTCGTGAACTAGCTGCCGGCACATCCATGACATCATGATAAAACTGGTATACTGCAGCTGCCAGGCTAGCATGAGGGTGAGCTCAGCTCAGCCGATGTTTCCAATTGAATCTTGCGACATCACTTTGGATTTCGCCAGAAGAAGTCATACAATAGTCTGAAAATCACGTTGTCCACATGATTTGGCGATGTGGGATCTCCACGTTGCGTGGGTTAAGTCTCCACGTCAAGCCACGTGGGTTAAGTTACTAGCGGACGATCTCCACGTTACGTGGGTTAAGTCTCCACGTTACGTGGGTTAAGTCTCCACGTTACGTGGGTTAAGTTTAACTTAAAGTTACTAGCGGACGATCTCCACGTTGCGTGGGTTAAGTTACTAGCGGAATTCAATCATTCGGCTCAATCAGACGAACGATAATCATATCAAACAAGTCTGTTACTGTATGCAGATTCCATCAATGCATATCGATCCCATCTCCCAAGTCAGAAATCTCATTGTCTTACTGGCTGCTGGCATAAACGCCCTGGCAATTGTGTTGGCATCACCAGCAAGACAATGGATCGCCTGATCATCACGACGGTCTTCTCAATGTACTGAGACTGTCTTACTCAGGGTCAGTTTCGTTCTGTCTGATACAAATTCTCTATCCAACGCTTTCATTGGCAAACCGCAATATGATCTCTTATCCGACTCTCAGTCAGGCTCGATACGAATTTGAATCAGAGACTCTGTGGGCAAACTGAAGTCTAACTCAATACCATATCACATGTGTCGGTAAATGCATTCAATATTGGCTCAATACGAATTCTGCTTGCTCAATATGAATTCAATTGGATGCATGCAGTGCCAAATACAATGAATAATTGCGAAGCAAGTGAGTAACTTTGACACCTGCAATTGTCTTTTTTTTGGAATATTTCATCCGGACCATTTGCAAGAGGTCAATGATTCAATCTGCACAACTGTTACTCCCCCTTGAGCAGATCTCTGGATTCTCTGTCGCGCCTCCCTTCACCCTCTCGAAGGCGTAGACTTAAACAACCTGTAAGGCTGGGATGTCTGCGAAATTGATTGGATGTCAATTTCTGCAGTGATTTTTTCCAGATATCAGGCGCTGTATCCAAATCGTTCAGAAACACGAAGAAGATGCAGCTGATATCTGCAAAATGATATCGACACATTACTTCTGCTGTGGACTCAGAGAGTCTCGAAGTTGAACTTCATCTAAAAACTCCCCCAACAAGTTGACCTGTGCGCGCACGGGCTGACTCTTTTGCGGTCTACCATCGAAGAGGACCACCATAAGAGTATCTGTTACACGAAATTGCAATATATTTCGCTCTTGGAGTAAGTCTTCGACTTGTTGCATCAAGGAATGACATTTTTTTTCATCCTCTGTTTTATCTGGAGTTTCATCATCTGTCTTCACTGAAGTTTCGTCACCTGTCGTATCTGAAGTTTTTTTTTTTCTTTTTCTTCTTTTTTTTTTCTTGAATCTTGGCATTCCACCTCATGAAAGACTTGCTGCCGACCTCCGTCATATGGGCGAAATAGGAAACTGTCTTCCATAACATTCAAGAAGAAATACCAAACGTATTGATCTTTGCTGTTTCCAGTTTTTCTCAACGTTTCCACACCGGAATGATAGCTCTTATTGGGCTTTTCAAGAGATAGTGACTCCTTCTTGGGCTTTTCAAGAGACAGCGACTCGTGACTCCAAAACAGACGTCACAAACTCAACCGCTCGGGGGTCTGTTTCGACTTCCACAGTTCGCCAAGCTGTTCCTTGAAGTTGAGAGATATCATTTGGATTTTTTTTTTTCTTTAATGCCGTCGACGAATTTAGTGGCAGCTTCAACTTGGTCTTGAAATTGAGACGCACCATCCTCAGACGGGTTGCTTCCCGAGGCCAAATTCAGAAACAACATGCGCGACTTCGAGACCCGAATTGGTAACAAGCCGCTTCGATGTTTGTTTAGTAACTCGGATTCTAGTTTCTCAAAATAGGGGTCGCGTAGACGACTTAGAGCGCCACGACAGTCCCCTTTCTGCATCTCCTTCATGAAGCCACGCGCCACAATGCAGTGCCACACCACCTGTCTCTTGGAATATCTAGCCTCCTGGTATGAAATCCCCCCGATATTGTTCGTTTTACTGAATGAGAGACGGTCAAATAGTTCGAAGGAAATGTTAAGGCTATCGTGTTTGGCATTCTGAAACTGACTCTTAGGCATTTTCACGTTTTTCCAAAGAGCACGGACCTGTTCCTTGAGTTTTTGTAGCACCTTATTGGCCTGATTTTGCACGGCTTCGGTGAATTTGAGAAGCTGGGCTGCAAGATCATTCCCTTTCTTCACTCTCAGAACCACCACACGCGACGGCGATACACGAAGGGGCACCAAATCCTGAAAGAAACTCTGGAAAAAAGCGATCTGGTCTGGAGTACCGTTTGCGAGTGCCTGCCTGTCAGAGTTAGGATTAAATTCGCGGATAAAATCCTCCAGCTTTTTGCTGTATCTGTCGTTCTGCTTGGCGTTTGATTCCTGGCCTGACCCTGGCTTCGTCCCGTCCTTCGACTTCTGCTCCGTGCCCTGATCGGTCTGCCTGTCCGGTTCTTGCTTTGGCACCTCAGACCACATGACCTCCTGAGATGCGAACCCCTCAATGTTTTTCACCTTGCCGAATAAGAGGAGATCGGCATACTCTTCGAAAAACCGGCTGACTCTCGCTTTATTGTTGTTTCTATAATGTTGGTCGGGATCTGCAAGCCTTGCCAAACGTTTGCTGGCGATTTCTTTTGGTTCCACATAATGATCAAAGACTGACTCTGACAGCTGAGACCAAGACTTGAAGTCGCTTGGTTCGGCTTGATAGTAAGTGTCACTGAGCCAACACTCGGCCAACTTTTTCTCAAATTGTTGAACTGTTTCAACGTCATTCACAACCTTTGTCATGCCCTCGAAAAGGTTGGAGAGGGACTCAGTTCGCAATTGATCAGGGTCCGCGTTATCATTACCCTGGGCACGTTTGGGTCTGCTGAGAACCACCACACGCGCCGTCGATACCCAAAGGAAATCAAAGCTTGAAGTTTGCAGAGAATGAAGTCTGACTGCTCTGATGAAACTCTCCAAGTATGTGTGTTCAGTTGGCCGGTCTTTTTTCTGTACTGTCTGACTCTTGGCTTCTGACTCTGATTCATCGGCGTAAGAATATTCGACCTCCTGGTAATCAGTCCCCGCAACTGTTTTCGTATTGGTGAAAGACAGGCGATTGTATTCTTTTAAGAGATCGGCGGGAATTTTCGTCCGATGATGTTGTGGCTTGACAGTGTTTGTAGAATAAGCAGGCCTATGAAGATTACTAGCGCCATCATCGCTTTTGACCCAACGTTGGAACTCACTCGGTGGAGCTTGCGCATTTTTCCACAACTCTACCAATTTGTTCTTGTGATTTTGTATTTCATCTGTCTCAGGGTTGGGGTCCCGACCTTCTAGGATTTTCAGGTTGTGATTTTCAAGAATTACCCTGATCCTAGCGTCAGTGTCGGTCAAAATCAATTCTTTGATGAGATTCTCAGGAACTGGCTTGTGGCTCCGATTGGCGAGCTGCGTCTTGAGAGTTTGGACCAAATCCTCAGAAAAATCCTTGCCCCGCCAGTCTTCACTCGTAAGATGTTCGCTGAGAGCTTTGAACTGTTTATCAGATGGCACCTCGTTATTATGGTTTTTGAGGATTCTTTTAGTACGCATGTCGTCAACATGCTTCATGATTTCGTTTGGAACTGCTGTCTGTTTCCAGTATTCGTGGTTAAGCTGTTCGACAACGGGCTTCAAAACTTCATCTGGAAGATCTTCCGCATTGGTATCAATTCCTTTCAATTCGTCGTCGACTGCTTCGATCGCAGCCAATAAATGGCAGGCGTTGGTGTGGCGCCTCAAGATTGAAACAATACCATCATGAACCGGGCCAGAGCCAGAGAATGCAAGTTCGTTGATAACATCCAAAGAAACTTTTTTGGTTCTCTTACAGAATTGCTGACTCTGCTCGAGTCCCTTCTTGAGCCAATTCGACAACTCGTCGGTGATATTCTTGGTGACATCTCTCTCCTTCCAGAAAGAATCTGGATTGGTGAGCTGTTTCTTGAACGCATTCAACACCGACTGCGCACTCTGATCATCCCCCTTGATCAAATTCATCAGCTTTGTCTCTTCATTTTTTATCTCGTCCGCGCTAGGAGTTTGGCGCAGGTCATTGACAATGACATCATTCATCTGTAAAGCCATTGCCGGCAGGACATACAACCCACCAAGAGTAGAATGGCGAATACCCATGGTTTTGTCTTGGATAGAAATTACCGAAAATTCCGTCAAGGTATTGACTGTTCTTCTCTAGACTGCTGAGTGACTCTTATCTTACTGAGAGAGTACGACTTTTCTGGAAGTTGAGACCTTTGCTGTTGTGTCCGTTCTGTTTCTTTTCACTGTGTGGACTGTTAGGATTCTTTCAGATTCTTAATCGATTCTTTCTCAAGTCGATGCAGCTGCTGCGTGCGTGGTCTGGACTTCCCGTCGTGCTTGTGATTGTTACAGTCAAGACTCTTACTTGACCTTCTCACTCCTCCACTGTACGTTCCGGATTGAGCTTCTCTTTTGGTGTTACGTAGCAGATATAGGTCCAACTGACTGGATAATTTGCTGGACGTCACGATAAAACCGGCTCAGACACCTTGCCAAAACACAAGGGGTGTCTACAGTCTTGTGTATACAATATACAGAAACTAAGTCTCAATTTGAGCAATAATTCTCTGCGAATCGTGACTAGAAATCAAGACTTGACTCAAGTTCTCAACTTCTCCAGAGATGCAGGCTTTTGCCAAATGCAAATAAATGAGTTCAGTTAGATCGTTCGAAATTGAATGAATTCTATGAGGATTGGAATTCAATGAGGATTGAGCTGCTGTTTGTTTGATATATTTGCGAGGTCGAATTTGTTTAACTTTTTGTTTTTTGGAAAAAAATATCCTTTACTGCTCTTTCAATCCTGCTGATCTTGCTTTTGTGTTTTGCATTGCTGCCGTTTCTTGCTGATCTTGCTTTGCTGCCGTTTCTTGTGTAGTAGGGATGACCCGAGATGAGAAAGAGAAGGGATCCCATTGCCTTCCTGTGAACCAGACAGAACACATGTCTTGTCAACTGAACCCATCTACAAAACGATAATTACTGTACTCGGGGTGTACTCTGAGAAATAACTTATGAAAAATAACTCAAAAAGAATTGCCATACCATACACAGGACCGAATATTGCTTTAATACTTACAGCCCCAACACCAGATCCGAATACAAGAATGATATCGCCCCCGGAATGAAATGGAATTCATACACTTACTTGAGTTTTAATCGCCGTCGGCCATAGCAAATATTGGCAAAATATTTTCAAACTATTGAATATGGAAAAAAAGGTAGCACCGCTTCCAAAAAATCTGATCTCGAGAAATGATCACTGATAGTATTCATTTCCCCACCAATATCGCAGATAATGACAAAACCGCGCTGGGGAGCGAGGATTGACACAGTGGAGCCGTCAAGATAACCATGAACCCAACTTCCCAGATCCGAATATCGCTCGAGTTCCTCCAAGACGACCACCGCCAGAACCAAATACAATCGGCTCCGACATTATTTGCGTTATCATCACAGATACCAATCGTGTTATGGAAAATGATATCAAAAAGAAACACGCGAAATGCTTTGCATAATGATAGGCCAAAAAAAACCGACACCAAAAAAGAAGTTAGCTGCTTCGAAAAAAATCACGAGTGATATCAATCGTTTCCCCACCAATATTGCGAATAATCACAAAACATCGCACTGGGAAAGGAGAGAATCAGATAACACCGACCATAAATATAAAAACCCCGATTGGACATAAAACAAAGAAAAAAACTAACGCTCGAGTTCCTCCAACACACCCACCGCCAGAGCCGAATACTACCGACTCCGACATGATTTTTGATACCGCCACAGATACCAATCGTGTTTCGCAACAAACGAAAAACAGCTTCAAAAAAAACACGAACGATAGCAATCCTCTGCTACACCTTCGCTGCGAGAACACTACTACTAATTCCATCTAGAACATTGCTTTTTGTCAGGCTGGAATTCTTCTCGAATTCTAAGAAATATAGAGAAGAAATATAGAGAAGAAATATAGAGAAGAAATATAGAGAAGAAATATAGAGAAGAAATATAACAGAGAAGAACGAGGGGAAGAAATATAGACCATACGAGGGAAGAAATATAGATGAGGTAAAGAGACACTAAATTTGGAACGAAAGACAAGACCGAATTTCTAAACATGTATCATGTCTAATCGAATTTCTAAATTTCTAAAAAAATACGTCTCACAAATCTAATTTCTAAGTTTCTAAATAACCTCGCGTGACTTGAGCAGACCCAGGACCCTCGCCTTTTGTAAGAGTCCCCAACTTCTTGCCGATTTTCACCTGCGCAGCTGCTGGCACATGATAGAACTGGTGCCGCAAACTAGCATTATGGTGATTGAGCCGATGGCTCCAATCTTGCGACATCGCTTCGAATTCGGCCAGAGGAAATCTGAGTCACGCTGTCATCTGGCAATGCCATGACATATCGCCAACTAACGACAAAAGTTGTTTCCTCCGGCCGAAATCTAAAAATCTTTCGTATCTCTACGAAGGGATATCATCAACTCTAGAAATCACTTGGATCTCCACGAAGGGGCATCATCAACTCTAGATATCGTTCGTATCTCCACGGAACGTGGGATGATGGGATCTTCCGTATCTCCACGGGATGATGGAATCACTGACATTCGGCTCAATCAGACGCACGATAATCATATCGAGCAAGTCTGCATACCGATTCCATCAGGCCGATCCCGTTCCTCAAATCAGAAATCTCATTGTTTTGCTGGCTGAACCTACTGGCATCAACACCCCGGCACTTGTGTTGGCATCAGCAACGAAACAATGGATTGCCGTCAGTTATGACATACTCAGTCATCATTTTTTGTCGCGGTGCTCTTCTGTATAATACTCGAGATAGATTCGAGAAAAATAGACGAGGGAAGAAATATAGACGAGGGAAGAAATATAGACAAGAGAAGAAATATAGACAAGAGAAGAAATATAGAGGAGGGAAGAAATATAGACGAGGGAAGAAATATAGACGAGGGAAGAAATATATATAGATCATATGAGGTAAACTTAAGAGACACTAAATTTGGAACGCAAGACAAGACCGAATTTCTAAACATGTATAATGTCGACTTGTCACAAATCTAATTTCTAAACTTCTAAATAAGTTAAAACTTAACCTCACGTGACTTGAGTAGACCCAGGGCCATTCATTGCCTTTTGTAAGAAGCCCGAACTTCTTGCCGATTTTCATCTGCATAGCTGCTGGCACATGATAGAACTGGTGCCGCAAACTAGCATTATGGTGATTGAGCCGATGGAGCCAGTCGTGCGACATCGCTTTGAATTCGGCCAGAGGAAATCTGAGTCACGTTGTCATCTGGCAATACCATGACATATCGCCAACTAGCGATAAAAGAGGTTTTCTCCAACGGAAATCTAAAAATCTTTCGGATCTCCACAAGGGGATCAAATCTGGAAATCACTCCGACTCGGATCTCCACCGAAAAATATCATCAAATCTAGAAATCACTCCGCCTCGCATCTCCACGTTATATGGGATGATGGAAATTTCTAGCTTATCTCCACGGGATGATCATTGATGGAATCATTCGGCTCAATCAGACGCACGATAATCATATCGAGCAAGTCTGCATGCCCGGCGATTCCATCACTGATCAGGCCGATCCCGTTCCTCGAATATTAATAAGAAATCTCGTCGTCTTGCTGGCTGAGCCTACAGACATAATTTAAGACTTAAAATTAACACCCCGGCACGTGTATTAACATCACCAACGAAACAATGGATCGCTGTCAGTTTTGAGATACTCAATGATCATTTTTTGTCTTCTGTACAAAACTCGAGATAGATTCAAGAAAAATAGACGAGGGAAGAAATATAGACAAGAGCAGAAATGTTAACCACTAGGACAGTAGGCCTACTGTCCTAGTGGTTAACATTAAGCCTTCCGTTGTGAGGGATCCCGGGTTCGAGTCCGACCGTGGACACTTTACGCCTGAAACAGGATACAGCTGATAACACAGTGGCAGCTTCCAGCTGATGACTCCGCTGAATTCCTTAGCAGGATCACGAACCGAGGGGGGAGCGACTAGTGGCGCGAGTCCCGCAGGGGGCGACTAGCGTTGCGAGTTCCCACATTACTACTAGGACTACGAGGCGGGTCGTGAAATCCTGCGACTAAGGATAGGATCTCTGATCTCTGCGCGAGTCCCAACAGACATCGGGGCGACTAGCGTTGAGTCAAATCCTGATCCCCCTACGGAAGGTTTAATGTTAACCACTAGGACAGTAGGCCTACTGTCCTAGTGGTTAACAAGAAATATAGACAAGAGAAGAAATATAGACGAGGGAAGAAATATAGACGAGGGAAGAAATATAGACGAGGGAAGAAAAATAGACAAGAGAAGAAATATAGACGAGGGAAGAAATAAAAGGCAAAACAATGACAATGTAGAGAGACACTAAATGTGGAAGCAAATTTCTAGACAGACATCAAATTATAAACGAAATGCAAGACCAAATTTCTAGACATGTCCAATCGAATTTCTAAATTTCTAAAAAAATACGTGTCACAAATCTAATTTCTAAATTTCTAAATGGCACTGGGGGATGCTTCCAATCTGGCGACATCACGTTGTCATCTGGCAATGCCATGACATGTCGCCAACTAGCGATAAAAGAGGCTTTCTCCAGCCGAAATCTAGAAATCACTCGGATCTCCACGAAGGGCTATCATCAAATCTAGAAATCACTCGGGTCTCCACGAAAGGACATCATCAAATCTAGAAATCACTCGGATCTCCAAGGAGCGATGGAATCCTTCGGCTAAATCAAACGAACGATAATCATATCAAACAAATCCGCATGCCGATCCCCTTTCTCGAGTGAGAAATTGAGAAGCAAGGCAAATAGATCGCCTGATCATCGGAATTCACGACGATCTTCTCAATGACATTGACAATGTACTGAGACTGTTTTACTGAGAGTCAGTTTCGTTCTATCTGATTCAAATTCTCTGTCCAACGCGTCCATTGGCAAGCCGTTATATGATCTCTGATCTGACTCTGAGTCTGGCTCGATACGAATTTGACTCAGATTCTGACGGTCCACAGCAGAAGCAGGTCGCCGATTATTCGTGTGGTGTGTTTTTCGATGTGTTTTCCATTTTGTTGTTGGAAGTTTTGTCTTTGGGATTTTTTCTTGTCGGCTTTTCAAGCTAAAGCTTTGTCTCTGGGAGTTTTTCTGATCCTTGAAAGGCCTTTTGAGTCAGTGGTTCACTGAGCCCGATCTTGCTTTTTTACGATTTCTTGTGCATTCAGTTTCTCATCTGACACACAAAGAGTCTTCCGCTGTCTTCCCTCCTGTGAAGCCCGTATAGTTCTGTCTGCTTCGCCTTCTGCTGCTTGAGTGGTTTCCAACAGATGAGATCACTGATCACTTGTTGGAGTTGCCGTGTTCTGCAGCTTTTACCAGAGTGAGAGCTGTTGTCGGCGTTGCGCGAGCATTGGGATTTTTTTCCAGCATGGCTATGATAAGATTTCTGACTGGTTCCGAAATAATATCTTTAATATCTTCACTGTTCCGTAATGTTTTCTCGCATCCGAGATAAAAGGTCTTTTTGCCCAACAAAATCTCATAGAAAACAACACCCAGACTCCACATGTCCACACTCGTATTGTAGTAGACAGGCGTTTCGTTCACTCCCTTCTTTTCTCTCACCTCCGGAGCGATACGATTAGTGAACGCGAGCCCACGCGCACCAAATACAGCTGTGGCGGCAGGGTTCAAACGGAGCTGTCCGCCGGAGCCTTCTGGAATTATCGTGGCCAGACCAAGATTGGTAAGAACAAGTTGTGACTGCGACTTGTCCATAAACACAAAACTTGTGAAGTCCAAACTTCGATGCACGATTCCAAGATCATGAATGTACTTGACTGCTTCTAACATTTGACGAAAAAACGGAATGGCAATTGCTTCGGGAATAGGAAAAGCCTGCTTGTATTGGTTTAGAGTACCGCCAAAAGTGGCTGGCATGATTGCTCGTGTCTCTTTTGTTGTGTCCGTTGTCCACATATATACAGAGTGGATTTGCATGATGCTTCCTGGTGGATTATTGCCTAGGGCAAGGTTCTTCATCATTTCGATTTCTTGCTGGTGCTCGCGAATCTCCCCTGTGGCCTTTCCATTGTTTGTGATTGTCAGGCTTTTGCAGATAAAATTGTCCGAGTCAGATTCGTTTCCGAAGTTCAATTGTGCAGGAGCAAGAGCATAGGACCAACCTTGTTTCTTATTGCTGCTCGCCAAAACTTTTGCCAACCACGGCGATAAACTTTTGCCAACGAGTCTCACTTCCGCATCAAACTCCTCCTGACCCTTGCCAATTATACAGACAAAAGAAAAAGTTTCTTTCTGAATCTCAGCCCGATTCTGCAGCTCCTGCTCTGATAGGCCCAGAGCAACCTTCAACGAAATGTCGTCGTTGTATAGGAGTTTGTGCTCAAAGGTCAACTGCAATCTCCTTGGGTCCTGCGGGATTCCAAATATCTCCGCACATGCTTGCCGGATATCCCCGACAGAATCTCTGGAATAAACATCGGCCAATTGCTCTTCCTCACCAGCCAAATTCTTACATGACACATTCAGGGGGAATCTGCGGTCCGCGGTCTGGGCCTCTGATGCAATGCCAGCAGGTACCACTTCTGGCCGCGGATCAAGGAACTGCTCAACAGTTTCCAACGTTATTGGAACTGTTTCGGATGCCTCGGAAGCCGACCCGTTCAGAGTCAATCCACTGGCAGCCGCATCAACAGTCACAGTGGCAGGCGCCCCAGATTGAGGCGTATCAGGTTCACATAGGCCACCACGAAGACAATGACCAGCCCGACTCTGTGAACTTGAGGAGGTCCAACGTTGCAAGAACTTACTTTTCATTGCGCTGGCCATTATTGTTGAGGAAAACAGAACGCACATGGCGATCGAGTTAGCATGTCTGGCCATTATCGATTGCGTCGTTATTGTCGTTTGGAAAAGTAGTGATATCCAATTCGTTAGACAGCTGTCAAATCAATTTTTGAACTCAATCGCTTCAGTCTGGGTTTTCGTTTCAGTTGTGCACTGTACCACTAGATTGAACTTAAGAAACTGGAAATTGGCTCGCTTTGAGTCTCGTTATATTGTGATTTTTGGCTGTGGGTGATGCTATCGATTCTGTGGAAGCCGGCTGCTGTCTCGGAAGATACAGCCTTTGTAAAGATCTGACTGTGAAGAAAAACCAAGCACAATTTCTCACGCCTAAATCTGAAGAAAGGAAATTATATACCGTGGACTGTCGCCCTTGGTAAAATTTAAAGGTCAGGCTTTGTGTTTTAAAAGCTGCAAATTGCAACAGGGATGTCAGAAAATTCGAAAGAAGTCTTCTCGTGGAAGAGTGGCAGAGTCTGAGTCTCACTTGTGACTTTGATCAAATTTCTCTCTGATAGAATTTGTCTTTATAAATTCCGAATTTGTCTCTGATATGATAGTGATTCAATTGAATTTGAAAGACTTGAGAGGCAATGGCATCAATTGGAATTCTGGATCAATCCTGACAAAAAAACAGTACTGAGTCAATCCATTCAAAAAAAGCTGCGCCCATTCCTGTACGTAGTCACTTCTTGCTGTTCTTGCAAATCTCAAGTACACTTCTGATGTGATTCAGACTCACTTCATGTGCCCGGAATTTCAATTGAATACCACTCAATGTTTTCAAGTAGAATTGAAATTCTCATCCGGAAACCTGTGAGCCACGACCTCCCGGTCATCAAATTCTTGACCAAATTCAAAATATATCTAAGAGGAACCTTGCAAGTCAGCACTTGTCTCCTTGGAATTCTTGTGATTCTTGCTTTCTTGCACTTATCAAATGAAAATCTGAACACATGACACGCACAATTTGAATAATCCTGTATTTCGAATAGTCCTACATGACTGTATACAATGAGAAGAAACTAAATAGAAAAATCTGCTGCGCCTTGGATATCATTCCTGTAACACCACCACCACCAGAACCGAATACACTCGACTCCGACACGATTTGTGTTATCGCCACAGATACGAATCGTTTTTTGAAAAAGGAAAAAAAATAGACACGCGTTAGCCGATCCGCCATGGCAAATCGATACCGAAAAAAATGAAAAAAACGCCTTGAAAGAAAACACGACAAACAGCAATCATTTCCCCACCAATGTTACGAATGATCACAAATCCGCACTGACAAAGACATCAGCCACGAACTTGAAAGCTGAAAAATCCGGCTCGCGTGAAAAAATAAAAGAGAGCGATCGCTTGAGTTCCTCCAACATTACCAAGACCAGACCCGAACGCAATCGGTTCCGACATGGTTTTATTTCATCACAGATAAATTATGTACCTCAAACAAATGCCGAGAATCCCCTAGTTGTCTACTTTTGCAAATCTTACGCCAACCCAAATTTTCCGAAAATATAATTGCCCCCGACGCACACAGGGTCTAGCTCTAGACTTCCAGAAACGGCCTCGAAATCCCTCGAACGCAATCGGATCCCCATTTTTTCGCTCTAACGGTGACATTATTCAACTCGAACACCGAAATCCACTTCACACATGACATCGATTCTCTTGAGGTGATACTTCAAGTTCTACTGGCATTCATTTGTACATGATTACAGTATCATTGGAACTCAATTAGTCTGTGTATGAGTCTTTGAGTCCTTGAGGGATTAGAACTGTGACTCAGCAGAGTGACAACTCTTCTTCTTGCGGGCTATCGACAACATACGATGTTTTAAACTATCGGATTCACTGAGCCCGATGATGATAGGGAATTTCAAGAGAATTTCGATCGATGAGAGTCACTCAGTCATGACTCATTGTCAGGCATTGTTTAGTGCGTAGCCGTATGTAGGTAGCCGTATTAAATTCTGCAGAGACCACGTTTTCACCTTTTCTTCCTTGAAAGGTTCCTCCTACGTAGCCCTCAGTCTGGCTCTGACAATCTGGCTGCGACAATCTGGCTCTGATATCAGACTCTGATATGGACGACTTTGTTGGACTCTTCAGCTCTTGTTAGTTTTTCTCTTTTTGGCGACGTTCCTCAAGCCCTGACCTCCTGTCTGCTGACCTGCAGCTCGCTGATCTCCTCACCGCTGCCATCCTGCCCGCTGACCTCCTCAGCTTTGATCTCGCTGACCTCCTGTCCGCCGACATTGCTGACCTTTTCCCCGCTGCCCTCCCTGTCTCAACTGACAAGGGTTATTTGCTTCTGTTCATACGATTGTCTTTCCTATTTTTCATACAATGACTTTCCGTGATACTGAAAATGAAACATGTGATCGTGTCACAACGACCTATCACAACGATCTGCATACTGCCCCTGTCACAACGACCTTATCGTCATACTCTGCTCTCTTGATACTTACAAGGATGATTCTGTATTCTCGAGTCAAATGCCGGTAATTACTACGCTGAAGCGCGACGAAGTCAAGCTGCAGCTTCAGTCTCAGCTTAAATCAGAGAGTCGCGAACTAAATTTACTCGAGAATCTCTGCCAAGACAGACAGAACTAAATTTACTCGGACTCCATAATTTACTTGGATTCAACAACAGGAAGCTTCGGACTCACAAATTTTACTCGAAACAGCTTCGGACTCCCAAATTGTACTCGAAGCAGCTTCGGACGCTGCTTCGGACTCCCAAATTACTCGAAGCTTGCGCCATTTGCTGCCATCCATTAGTTACTACTGACGCCGTCTCCATCCATTAATTGACACTACTGTCCTTGAGTATTCTCCGCTTCATCACCATTACATCATCATCAAATTTATCATCGTCTTCAATGTCTCCAGGATGTTTCGTAAATTTCAAATTTAAGTCACCTGTTTGAAACTCTCCCCTCCGCACTGCTTCGGAAAGAATGACTTCGAAATTAATCCCTCCCCTCCGAGCAGTTTCGGAAATCCCTAGGACGAAATCATATACCAAACGCAATATTCGCTGAAAGCAATACTGTACCATTGCGCGGATATGCGAGACTAGCAGCACCAGGAAATGTCCCGGCTGAAGTAAGTATTGATTTCAGTTTTCTCTGGGCTTCACTTTTCCCGTGTTCTCTGGGTCTTTGACAATTGGTTTTTCATATCTACATCCGGTTTAGTTCTTCACAACCTGTATCCGGTTTAGTTTTTCATTTCTCCGTCAAGCAAGAGAGAGTTAAGCAAGAGAAGTGGGAGCAAGAAGACTCTTCAATGCTACATAGGCAGCATGTTGCTCAGCATGCTTTTTGGTTTTTTGTGGTTCTCCGTAGAATGTGAGCACTTTTTTTTCTCTGCTGCCTTTGTTTCCGCCATCTCTTGAATTAGCACCATCTCTGCCATCTCTCGAAGCATTGGGATCCTCCATCATCACCTTTGACCGGAATTCTTTTCGGCTCGGTATCCATTTCCCATATGTTCCTTTTCCGTTTCCTTTCCACACCCAGAATTCTTGTCCGTCATCTGTCTCGAAAATCGGCGCCTTCATAGCTATTCTATGATGCGCATTCACAAGGGTCGACTTGTAATCCGTGAATACTTGGTTGGATTGTTCCGTGAATATGGTTTTGGATTGTTCTTCAGATAGTTTGACTGTTCCATCATTTTCAGATACTTTTCCATCAGATTCTGTATCTGTATTGGGGATATAATTGAATGTATCCCAGAATTTCGGATCCCTTTCCGCAACACTGTAATTATGGTGTCCTTTGTTCCCCGTGAAGCTCGCAGTTGACGGCGAAACGGGAGAAAACTTTATGACCTGTAAGTCCTCGAAACGGCGGAGCGGCGTCGCTTTCTTCTTCTGAATCTTCTGGTCGCGGCGAATAGCTTTCCGATTCACTTGTTCATAGCCGGGATGGGGAGGAAATGGAGATTGGAGATGTGAAGGGAATGGAGATTGGAGGTGTGGAGCAAAAAACTCGGGAAACGCTGTTGTCTGTTGTTGAAACGCAGGTAACGCTGCTGTCTGCAACTGTGTTGTTGGTTGTTGTGCCATTACTGACTGCTGCGGGAAGCCTTGCATTGCTGAATGCTGCAACTGTATTGACCCTGGAGTTACAGTGGGCATTGAGCCTGGCATGACATGTGCACCGGGCATAACCAGTCCAGTGGGTGACATCAAATTGCTCAAATCAATACTCGAAGCCGCAGCTCCAGGCGACAGCATTGCGGAGTACGGCGCCATTGCGTATGGCGATTGGGTCTGTATCAAATGTGGTGACAAATATGGGATCTGCGATCCCGTCACGCTCATTGCAATCGGCGTGTTTTCAGCCACACTTGATGCGATGCTTCCGGCGGCGCTTCCGGCCGTGCTTCCCACTGCGCTGGGTGATGGGTATTGCAGCATCCCGAAAGCGTGTAGCGGTGACATAGATGTGGCTCGTGGCATGCTATTTCCATCCGTGCTGCTTCCGCCCGTGCTGCTTCCGCCTGTGCTAGCCGCTGTGCTCGGCGTCGTTTGCATTGGATGGTTAGCGAGAGAGGGAGAATCATTAAGACCACTGGTTTTGGATCCAGTGCCTCCCATTTCGACATCGTCGTCAGAGGAATTCTCAGTTGTTCTTCCAGCACCAATTTCTCCAGAACCTCCTGGACCCATTATGTCGTTGTCATCCAAGGCACTTTCGTCCAACAACGGTGGTGGGACCACTCTGGACGGACGATTGAGCTTTCGTTGCTGATCATTTGCGAGCTTTCGGGCTGATTGATTCACAGGTCTTGGATTGACAGGTCTTGCTGTTGCCCGTTCGAGATTCAAGGACATGGCAGTTAGGAGTTCAGATGCTTCGAGGTCCCTCAACTTCCAATCCTTCGAGAAGGGTTCCCTCACGAAATCTTGTCGCTCTGTGCCCCCTGGCCCGCGCTCTTTCATAAATAGCTCCATATTTTTCTCAGTCTGACTTTTTTCAGTCTGTTCGTGATTTGTTGCCGGAACGACGGTTGCTGCACTTACGGTGTTGGCTGGACCAGTGAGGGTTGTTGCATTGACGGTGTTGGCTGGACTAGTGACGTTCGTTTCTGCGTTCACGCCACCATCGGCAGCTGCAACGACAACAGATTCATCATTGTTGGCAGGAACGGTAAGAGACGATGGGGCGGAAGAGGGCCGTCCATCAGGATTTTTGACGACTTCTTCTCCGGCAGCAGAATCTTTCGCGACAACAAGTGGCTTTAACGTAAGAGGTGTGGAGCCAGCTATTCGTTTTGAAGTGGTTTTTTTGTAGTCGAATGCGCTCGGATCTCTGTCCATGTTGTCCATTAAAGCGATGTTACGTTGGCGTTTCTCTTCTTTCGAGAGACTGCGACTGGCGGGCCCCAAGTTTTCTTCCACTGCCATTGTATCTTCATCCATCGGTCTGTTATGTCCATCCATATCTCCATCCATCTGTCTGTTATCTCCATCCATTGGTCTCCCTTCTCCTCCCATATCCACATCTGCATACAACGGTATTCCGTCTCCAAACACAGCCACAACTGCCTGCTTTCCAAAATTCTGAGAAGAAAGCTCTCCAAAACCCTCCTTTCCAAAGCCTTGCTTTCCAAAGCCCTCCTTCCCAAACTCATGCCAATTCCCTCTCACGCGCCGGTTGTAATGGGAGGGCAATTTTTCGTCTAGTTTGGTCATCTGCGATGGAAGGGCCAGACGCGAAGTGAGGTTTTTGTTGTCTACTTTGCTGGCTGAACGCTCGAACAAGGCGAGATTGTTGCGGAATTTCTGGTCTTTGATGGGAGATGTCAAGTCTGTTGGCTTTGGCTGACTCTGACCGGTTGAGCCTGCGGGTTCTGACTCCAGAACTCCGTTGGATCGTTGTATCTCTGGCATTTGTGTACTAATCGCAGAATTAGCGGCAGCAGTAGCAGTTTCCATAGTCCCGGCAGCTTCCGTAGTAGGATCTTCCATGGTAACGTCATTGTCCTCCGGTTGTCCATCCTGTTGCGGATTTTGTTGCGATTGCAACACACGTCGACCATGGAGCTCTTGAGAAATGTCATTGATTGGCTTCCATGGTTGTTTTAAAAGCGACTCAGGGCCCAGGGGAACGCGCGGCAAAGAATCGAAGATCGCCAGATTGTGCTGGGCTCTGGTTGTTTGTTCATGTTGCGTTGTTTGGTTTGCCAATAGTTGTGCTTCCAACGGTTGTGCTGCCAATGTTGCATGAACGATTCGAATTGGTTCAATCAGAGCCATAAAAAAGAAACTGGAAGAGAGAGACTTCCTTGGACTGAATGATAACCCATTCAGAAGAACCATTTTGGGAGTGGAAGTTGGAGAAGAATCGCAAGACTTGGAGAAGAATCGCAATCAAATCGATCACGAGACTCGAGTCACAATGAAATTGATAAAAAGAATTCAGAGTCAAACAAATCGGAACAGAATTTAGAGTCAAACAAATCGGAATAGATATTAGAATTACGAACAGAAATTAGAATTCAAATTCAGAAAAAAAAGAATCCTCAATGTGAAGAGACCTGTGGATTGAATCAGTTACAAAAGACCAGGATGGATATCATTGCAATCGGAGTCGGGACGTCACTCGAATACTCATATAGCCATAGTCTCATGACATAGATTTAGAACAGATTACAGGTTAGCAGCAGGCGCTTTTCGCAAAAATACATGATACAACTTTGGAAGTCACGATCATTGGCTCTCGCAAAAATTGTCATGCAAAGACTGAAACAAATATCTGAAATCGCACACCAGACCACTCCTCACCAACTCAATTTGAATCCAAATTAACAGACCGCAAATCGCAAACGAAAACAGAGGTCCGATACTCAACAAAAGAAAACAAAGCAAATCAGCTCTCGTCATCGTCATCACTACCCTGCTGTAACGACAAAATTTTCAGCTGACACCATAGCAACCTAGCACAAAATACCAATGAAAAAAGCCAATCAATGTCACTTTCACAAATCCTCATCGCAAAAAGTTAGCAACAGAAAAGAAAACTCGAATTCTTCCCGCACTGATTCGATCAACAGAAGATAAAGCACTGCATTCCAGCAAAGCTTTAACCTTCTCCACACTTTTTGCGAATCTCTCTTCTTCTGAACATTAGCCCCAAGCAACCCCTTGAACATTCGTGAACACAAATACCCCTTGAGAACGATACATAACCCTTGAACACGGCAAACTATTACTGTTTTGCTTTTTTCCAAATTGAAAGTTCAACAGACCGCCATCCTCTTTCTCTGGGTCTTTGTCTCAGACGATGTCCGAGACGAAAAAGTTGAACGTTAACTTACTGATCTAATCATGCATTGCTATATAGTCTGTGTTGATGCCATAAAAATGTATCTTCACTGTAAAATTTATCTAAACCTATCTTGACTTTATACATCTTCGCTGTACTTTACTTCACTGTAAAACTTATCTGAACCAGGACCTATTTTGCCTATCATATGTCCCAATCTTTCAAATCTATGAACGTAACCCTTTTCACTTCTATCATAATCTTGCATGCAACCATTTTGTATTTGCTCTTCTATCATGATCCGTTGACTGTAAGTTAACCATTTTCTTTTCGCTCGGTACTTCATAGCTCATCATGACACCGCAATGACAAGGACTGTGCTCAACACACTAATCGTTGTCTCATATCATTATGTTAAAATCTTTTGCATTCTGAAACATGGCCAACAGATGGCAAATAAATCAACGAGAATTCAATTAAAATTAGACGACATCAGAATCTTATGCACTGCAGAGAAGAAAATGCAAAATCTGTGCTGTCACTGCCGACATCTAAATGAACGGCAGGATCTTGAAATGTAAATCGACAATCGTGACGATTTTGAAGAGGCTGAACTCGGGCTCACATCTGAGGGCTTTCTATGGCATTGATATACACAGTCACCGCTTGACTTCCTTACCCTGTAGAGAATTCAGGTAGACTGCGCGCATCAATACCAGCCGACAGATAACGTATAGACTGTCAATACCGACACCAGGATGATGACCGGCAAAGAAATCAAGTTTGTGCTTATACAATGAGTACCGACATGAGTCTAATGACCGGCAAACAAATCAAGTTTATACGTGTGCAATGAGGGCCGACATCGGAATAACCGGCGGAGAAATTCCAAATCAAATAACGTTTAGAGAACTACAGGAGGTAAGCATTGACATCAGAACGACTGACAGAAACAGACGATCAAGTTTATTTACATACTAAATTACAACTGGTCGCGGTAATCGTCTCTGCGGAAGCCGCTCATCATTCACTTCCTCCTTTACCAGCTTCACAAACAGCAATTTCGGATCTGTTGTGACCTGGCTGTCGCCGGTTCCAGAAATGCTCTTTCCTTCGGTTTTTACAGCCTGTCCATGACTCACATCGGCGTCGGTCTCAGAGTCGTTTTTCGTGGATTCGCGCTCCCAGCCTCGTTGGTCTTCTGTGGCCTTCCTTGTGGCATCTTCCTGCCTCTTCGCAATCAGCAATTTCACATCTGTTTTGACCTCGCTGTCGGCGGTTCCAGGCGTTTTTACACCCTGCTTCTGCTTCACATCGGCGCCGGTTTCAGAGTCTTCTTCACTGGCGCCCTCCCAGCTTCCTTGTTCTTCTGGATTAGAATTCGCCTCTTTTCTGGCGTTCCCCTTGTCATCTTCCTGCATCTTCGCAATCAGCAATTTCACATCTTTTGTGACCTCACGTCTCTGCGCTTCGTTGATTTCCATTGACTCTTCCTCAGGTCTCTGCGCTTTGTCGCTTTGCTTCGACTCTTCCTCAGGTCTCTGCGCTTCGTCGCTTTGCTTCGCCTCTTCTATGGAGTCGAAGAACGTCTTCAACATGAAACCCTTGGGAGATTCGCGAGTATGAGGGTCCTTTGAGAAATCTATTGCAGGCGGCCCCCAGTTTTGATCACCATCGTGACGGTCCCATTCTGCATTGGTAAAACCAATTCGGAGAATACTTCGTCCGTGCGATAAATCGTTTCTGATTATTTTGTACACCTGTCCATGATCATAGAAGCTCTGATTTTTCTTGCGCGAGACTGGATCGGTACGTGAATCCGTTATCTCAATGGCAATGTCGTAAAAAGTCACCGTTTGGCAATCTTGTTTCGGTTGCACAAAGTCGTAGAGTCCAGTCGTCATGTCGATCTGCCGCAGCTTGTAGTGATGTGGCTTACTCCGCTTAGTCCGATACAGAGGCGCCCAATGCCATCCCAAGATGTTCACTGCGTCATCTTTGAGAAACTCGGACAGCTTTTCCTGCGCTGATTCTGCGATGTTCGACGCGGACTGGAAATAAACCTTAACCGCATCCTTGTACGTCGCTTCAGGAGGAAGCACCAGAGGTCTTTGCGGCAGATTAGGACTCTGCGGAATGGCATCAACATTTGCAGATTTAGAACCAGGAGGATGCATTTTTCGAAAAATTCCGGGAGGAGGACTCGGAGGTATTTGCCGAATATTTCCAGGAGGAGGCATGTTGTTTGTTCCACCCTCTGGCTGTCCATAATTGTCCTCGTTACCCACATAGGGCCTGCGGGTATGACGACGGGGTCCGCGCCGCTGCCGCTTTTCAAATTCTGCTACTGCGTCTGAGACCACATCGGCGATAGAGAGAACCACACCTGTCCGAAGAAACGGCTTCATTTTGTTGTTGTTGCAATGTTGTTGTTGTTGCTTCCAACTGTGAAGAATGTCAAGAATGCAAATGATTCAACAGTCTTAGTTGAAAAAAAACGTTTTAGTTTTTTTGAAAATTATCAGAATACGAATTCTACGAATGGCAATGCAAAGAAAAACTGTTACTGTGTGTCACAATGAACGAAAGAAATTAAGTATGCAGAGAAATTCTAAAATTCATTTGACAATTTAGCTCCTGGAGATTGATACGGAAGGCTTCATTGAGATTAAATTTCTTCAATACGAATTTCATGAATGATTCAGATCGATGACAGGACAGATTTTTGTTTACAGTTTTTGGAGGATTTTGAGTTGAATCAGGGCGATATGGATTTGTTTTTTTGAAATGAATTGATGCAGACGCAGCCAAATTTGGTCAATGAATACAAAGATCGCAAAAAAACATCTTGACAGATATTGCAAAAAAACATCCTGACAGATACTGCAAAAAAACATCTTGCAAGATATCAAAAAAAACCCCTTGCAAGATCTTCAACTGGCTCAAGGTGATGCTCGCGCTCACCTGTTACCTTGAGCGCCCAAATTGGGCACGAGTTCTTGTTACGACCGACCTTAGTACTGTTGCCGGAGATGTGTTGAGATGTGCGAGTGTGAATGAGAGTAAGGCAACAGTCAAGGCGAAATAGGTTGTGACAGTCTCGCAAATTGCCGGTGAAGTCACAGGAAAGTGGCGGATCCAAGCCCGAGTAACGGTGAGGGGCTGTGGCCAACAGTAAAGTTTGGATCACTTAAAAAGGCTGTGCGTTCTTGTTTAAGTCTCACGAAACTAACAACCTTAAGCAACTTACGAAATGGCTTTTGACCATATACCGCTCTGTGATCCCGCGTCGATCTCACATTGCAGAAGTCTGTTATAGTATTAAGCGCAGAAGTAGTCTGCTAGTGTGTGTGTTTCGGATTCATATGTCGCAAGTGTCGTTAGGTTTCTTGATGAGAAGTTTTCTGTTAACTTGCCAGAGGACGAGTTAGCGTAGTGGTTTCAACACTAGTTTTACTATTGTGTTGACCTGGGTTCGAACCCATCCTTGGCCAACTTTTTTACCATAAAACAAGTTTGAAAATGACTACTCACCAGTGGGCCCCTCCGACTGCAGAAAGGATGGCTGTAGCGCGTGAGCTCATAGCCAAGTACCCACGACCTCCTCCGCCGCAGCCCCCTACTCTCCCATCTATGGCGGCTTCGCTACCGGTAAATCCCAACTCAGCCAATAACCACGGGCACAGTCTTGGGCCGCCTCCTCCACCGGCGGTGTCCTCGCTGCCGGTAAATTCCAATCCAACCAACGAACACAAGCACAGATCCGGGCCTGGCCCGGATATCGCCGCTACTAACTCCACTACCAACACCAGCAATCATTTCAGATCCGGCCCCGATCCAGATAAAGTGTTTGAAATGATACTCGCATGCGGATTGGGCGGCACAGCTGAGACGCGAGCTCTCGCGAGGATCGTGGAGCTGGTAGGAACGCGGCTCTGCATGGGGTACGTATCTAAAGACATGCTGCCAATTCTATCAAAACAGATGGACTTCGTTTCCAGAGCGGCATTCGGCGATCGTGATCCCAGGCCGAACGCTGACAACATGAACGGCGTATTAAGTATCGAGAAGACCGCCCCAGGAGTTCCGGAGGGTCAGGCGGACAACGGTAAAGCAAAAGACGTCCCGCAGGGACTCAGCGATAGCGTCTCATCCTCGGACGATCTCCAACTCTCGAGTCAGCTGGTGACGGTCTCACTGGCGGACTCCAGCGCTTCCGCTACTACGTGTCGGACACACTCCCGTGGGGATGCAGAGACAGCTTCCGAGTCGCGGCTTTTGAGAGAGCAACTTCAAGAAGAACAAGCACTACGACTGCGTGACTCGGAGATGGCCCAGGCCAAACTCATTGAAACGCAGACGCAGCTGTCTACCGAGAGACAAGCTCTGACCCTCGAAAAACAAACTCTGCAGGAAGAGATCGAGAACCACCTTCGCAACCTGGTAGAAGTCAAATCGCAGTTGGAGGCGGAGACCGCGAGGCGCATAGATGACAAGTCGAAACATAATGTCGAGGCTTCGCGTCTGAATGCAGAACACAGCGCCAAGAATGAAATCGTAATCGGTCAGGTGAAAACTCTATCCGACGAATTGTCTGCGGCCCGGAATCAGATCGCTACTCTATCGAATCAGGTGACACGGTTGGAAGTCGATAACGACAAAGAGACCGTACTCCGAGGGAAAGCAGAACAGGAGCTGAAAACGGCGCGGTCGACGATCGAAGAAATGAGGAGCGCCGTCGCACGTCTGGAATCGGAACAACGAAAATCGCTTGAGGAAGTCAAAACAGAACTGGAAATGAAGGCGCAGGACACGACAGACAGATTGGAGTCCGAACACCAACAAGCGTGCGCGCGGATCAGGTCGGAGCTCGAAACCAGGGCGAAATCGGAAAGAGATAAGGCGGAAACGGAAATTGCGGCGCTTCGCCGATCCCTTGACCAGGCGAAGTCTGAAATGGACAAAACGAAGTCAGAGCTGACGGATTTCCATCTGGATGAACGGGGGAGGTTGTGTTCAGAGTGGGCGGCCCAGAAGATGTCAGTAGAAACCGAACTGACCAAGCAGTATTATGAAGCTGTCGCATCATTGAACGAGGCCCACAAGAGCGAGAGGACTCGGTTGGAAAACGAAATCAAAAGACTCGAAGCGCAGTGCTATTCTCTATTGTCGTATCCAGGGAGAAAAGGTGGCAACGTCGACGAGGGAATCCCAGCTAACGCGGCTGGGGCAGCCCTACTGGCAGCGAAATCCGACGCGGACAAAGAAAGCGAAAAGGTCTTCGACACCCCTCCGCAAGTCAGACCGCTAAACTCGACCCCTGTCGAACCAACACCGACAGGCAGCGCAAGCGGCACTTCCAAAAAAAGGCATCGCAAGAGGAAGCATCCGTCTCCTCAAGTGGTCCCCCAGAGGCAAGATTCGAATGCGCATGGCAGAGCCAATACATCCGCCCAGGAAAGCTCTCCTCAAGAAGTCCCAATGAAAGAGTCAGCCATGAATAACTCGATAGATGTCGTCCTGAAGACGGGGCCGCTACCGAACCCACGCAAGCGCCACAGACCGGACTTCAGCACCAGCGGGTCTAGAAATCAACGCCCCCCTCCCAGGAGGCAACGTGGCCCGTCCCCGATTGTGCCACGGAAGATGACAATGGAACATGAAAACGGACCGCAGGAATGCCGGGACGAAGAACGCCCGACACAGAGCGAGCACCTTTCGCAACACAATGGCTGGGGAGAAGATTTGGCCGAAGACGTTGCGATGCAACCGAGACACGGCGGGGGTTCCGGCGGTGGATTGGAAGAAAGTCCAGAAGACGAAAATCGATTGAAAAACGAGCAGGAGAGTGCCGACGGAGTATTGAAAGAAAGCCTTGAAGACGCGAACCGACTGCGATACGGATCGGAAGACGCGGGCGGTGAACAGGAAAATAGACCTGACGACGAAAACCGACAGAAATACGGGCTGCAGGGCGCAGGCTTTGAATTGCAGGTGGCCTGTGGGGAAATAAGAGAAAGCGTCGATAACGAAAGCCGTCCTATTTCCGGGTCGGAGGTTCCCTGTAGTGGAATGAAAGTGGGCGCTGAGGAAGAAACCAAGAGCGGGGCCGATATCGCAGGAAAAAGAGAAATCAGAACAGAAAAACCAGAAGAAGACGCGATGTCAATGGGAGGAAAAAGATTAGACGACGTCTCTCAGGGCGGAAGCTGTGATTACCAGAAAGGGAAAAAAGACGACGATTGTCCGTCCGGAAACGTAAAATCTAAGGGCGCAGAAGAATCGGTGGGCCAGGACCCCACTCCCGGCAAAACCGCAACTCAGAAGTTGACTCTGGGCCCGGTACCAGGCGACTTAGGGACGATCGATCCCGTGAGAGGCGGGAAAGAAAGCGGCAACTTCTGGGTCCAGAGCAGCGCCGTCAAGCCTCCCACGCCGATAGCGATGATCTCGCTGGAAGAAGCAGTTGTCGGCGCCACGAGGAGCGATGTGGTCAATGAGAAGATATCTGTCAAACAGGAGACAAGAGGCGACATCGGAAAGGAGGATGTGAAAGCGGGGATGGCTGGTAGGACCCAGGAACAGAGAAACGAAAAGCAAGCCGATCAGGGGAAAAAGGTGGTCAAGCTCCGCATTAATTTTGATGATTACTCCCATCTGTTTCCGCCGGGATACACGATAGCAGACGGAAAGTTCTACGTGCCGTCGAAGGGAAAGTGCGGGGCAAGTATCTCGAGCAGAATACACGGCGATAAAAAAGGCTTCCTAGTGCATATGCTCCAAAACGAGAAGGAACACGGAGAAAAACTAACAGAGCTGTGGGGGTCCATGGGGTGCAGTGTTTCGAAGTGGGTGGAGAACAACAAAGAAGAAATTTTCAATGGAAACCTGCCATCGCGATATAAGAAAACCACATCTGGAGCGCCATCCTCGCAGTCTGAAGCCGGTGCTCCTCCGACCACGCAGAAGAACCAGGAACCCGCACTGGGCTCCGACTACCAGCCGAAGGCCGATCTCTCTCGTGCAGGCCTGAAAATGAAAGACTCGGGATCGAGTCGCTGCGCCTCCCGACAACCGTCACAACAACCCGATGCAGACGCTAGGTTCGAAGATAATCCGCCGAAAAGGAAGGCGGGCAAGGATAAGACCTTGTCCGCCAAATGATGACGTAACATTGCAGAGTGGAGTGTCCGGCTCCTCTCGAAGGGAAAAATGTAAATCCGGACAACAAGAGGTTATTGATGCGCTTTTGAGGAAACTGGAAAACGCACAGAAAGAGGAACGCGCAATGGCCAGAAGATGCAAAGGCTACACTCCCGCTATTTCCACGCCCCGTACATGCCGGAGGAAAACTCGCGACAGACTCAAAGACCACATGATGGAAGTCGAGGCTGGTTCACTGCCCTCGATCTTATGGGGGAGAGAAGATCCAGACCCACAATTCGGCCACAAAGGGCGTCAGGCAAAACACGAGGACACGAACAGTTTGCGGCCGGTTTTGGGGTTCGATGTTTCGGATTCAGGTGCTAAACACCTCAACTTTCCCAACAAAGTTCCGTCCCAGCCATCGGTCTTTGTAAATCCTACAATGACTGAAAATTCGATATCTTGGCCGCCCCGGGAAGCAGCCGATGTGCAAGATCCATCGTCTTGCCACGATCTACGTCAGACCAAGCACGTCGACACGAACAGTTTGCGGCCGGTTTTGGGGTTCGATGTTTCGGATTCAGGTGCTAAACACCTCAACTCTCCCAACAAAGTTCTGTCCCAGCCATCGGTCTTTGTAAGTCCTACAATGACTGAAAATTCGATATCTTGGCCGCCCCGGGAAGCAGCTGATGCGCAAGATCCACTGTTTTGCCACGATCTACGTCAGACCAAGCACGTCGACACGAACAGTTTGCGGCCGGTTTTGGGGATCGATGTTTCGGATTCAGGTGCTAAACGCCTCAACTTTCCCAACAAAGTTCTGTCCCAGCCATCGGTCTTTGTAAATCCTACAATGACTGAAAACTCGACATCTCGGCAACACCGTGAAGTAATCGAAAGGCCAGAGCAGAATCTACAGCCCTGTCACGACGGCCGTCATATAAACAACGATGACGCGAACAGTATGCGACCGATTTTGGGACTCGATTTTTCGGCTACAGCGGCTAACTGCCTCAATTTTCCCAACAAATTTCGGCCCCAGCCGCTGGTATTTGGAAATCCTTCGAAGGCTGAAAACCACAAATCCCGGATAACTTGCGATGCAACCAGAGGGCAAGCACCACAGCCCTGCCACGAAAGTCGTCAGGCAAATCACGACGACACGAACAGTTTGCGACCGGTTTTGGGGTTACATTTGTCGGATTCAGGTGCTGAACACTTCGAATTTCCCAACAAAGTATTGCCCCAGCCGACGGCATTCGGAAATCACTCGAAGGTCATAAAGCCAAAATCGCAGCCATCGGAAGGCGCAGCTACGACGCAGCTCGATAGTCATTCCGCCGACTTCCAGGACATCCAGCCGATCGGATCCGAGTCGCGTCTATACCTCTCGACGCCAGACTTCGAAGCTGAAGGTGCCGAATTTTACTCCCAAGAGAGGCTCAACACGTCCCAAATCCTCCAAATGCCAGGCGTGCGGATCCTGCAGCTAAACTGTCAGTCGTTTAAAAAGCATTATGGGGAGGTGTGCAGAGAGATCAGCAGGACGCAGCCTCTGATAATATGCATGCAGGAGATATGGAGGCTAGACAGCGCATGGCAGAGCAAGTTGCGAACAGATCTACCGGACTACAACGTGCGGGGCCGGAAGAGCCGGGTGGACAGAGACGGAGGGGGTGTGATGACGCTGGTCCACAAGAGTCTGGGCGCGCAGGAAATCGAGACTGAACATTTGAAAGCTGGACTGATTGAGCTGTGTGTCACCCGCGTGCGATTTCTTGACGAAGTCCGGATTGCAAACGTCTATGTGCCGCCGGACGTCAAAATTGGACGGGAAGTTTGGACGAGGATCGTGCAATCGTTGGGCCCGAGCGCGATCCTCATGGGAGACCTGAACGCACAGCACGAGAGTTGGTGGCCGCCGGAAAACAAAAGAGTGGACAGAGGTCGGCAAGACCGAGGGGCCGCGATAGAGGAAGTAATGAGCGAGTGCGGATGGACTGGCGTGGGTGGTCTCCAAAAGACCCATGAAAAAGGTTCCTGTATTGATTTGTGCTTTACAAATCTCACCGCCGCTGCCTCCTCCTATGTCGCAAACGCCCCGATTGGCGGACACTACCCGTTGCTGCAGATCTTCGACATGGATGCGGATCCAGTCATCAGGATCGCGCGCAACCTCTACAAAAAGGCCAAGCGAGCCAGTTATGTGCAATGTGCGACCGAATTATTGCGGGACGGCATCAAAGGGCTCGGGCTAAAATCTACGGTGGACGACGTTGCGAACATGGTGCGAGGCGTTATCTTCGATGCCAGCAAAATGGGGAACAATATCCCGCGCCTGGACAAAACGACGAAACGGTCGGAGACGACCCTACACCGATGCGAATGGTTTGAAGAATTGGATGACGAAGCGCGATACGACGTCGACGAGCTGACAAAAAGCCGCAATGAATTTTTCAGGGCAAACATCGACTTCAACGATCCGAGGGCAGCCTGCCGAAGGATCCGCCTGCTGTTTGACGACTGCGGCGCAGATGCCGTGTATTCGGGGATCCGATCGCCGACCGAGCTGGCCGAAGAACTGGCGGAGAAGTTCAACCATCGACTTTCGCCAGAGGAGGCAGCAGAAGAACGACAGATAGCGCTAGAAAATCTCGCATGGTTGACAAAGCACAAAGACCACGCGGTGATCTTCACCGAAGAGGACGCACGTCTATCGCTGAATGCATTAGAAGAAGAAAAAGCCGGCGGGATAGATGGCGTCGACACGAAACAGGTCGCATGGCTGTCGGAGGTGCCGGAATTTCTGGCGGTTGTAACACTCCTAGCGAATATGATCGCGAAGACGGGGCGACTCCCGAGTGGGTGGCTGACGGCGGTCATTCGACCGATACCAAAGGACGACGTTGAGAAGGAGTTTCGTCCGATCTCATTACTGCCCGTCATGTGCAAGGTGATCCAGTCCATGTTCGAGGTGAAAATATACGCGGAAATCAGTGAGAAAATTTCGCCCCGGCAATTCGGATCGCAAAAAGGAGTGTCAGCATCGCAGGCGATAGCAGTTCTGATCGACAGGGCCCTGCGACTCATCGGCGAAGGCAAAAAGGTCTGTATTTTGTCGATCGATTTCGAGAAGGCGTTCGACAAAGTACGACGGCAGGTGCTGGTAGCGAAGCTCATCAAGGCCGGCGTCGCGCCAGGACTGGTGCGATATGTGGCGGGTTTCGTCGAAACTCGGTATGCAACGGTGGAAGTACGTGACAAATTTGACGGGCACAGAAGCGACACGTACGATAGTGTGCGTGGCGTAGTGCAGGGGAGCTGCATCGGACCCACGTGCTTTCTCCTTTTCATAGATGAACTATTGCGGGAGCTAGAGCCAATGGCAGACCTGGGCGTTGAGGCGCAAGGATTCGTAGACGATATCATGATCCTCATCAGCGGCGACACAACGAAAGAATTGAAAGAAAGGGCGTCAGCTGCGGCACGGGTCGTAGAGCAGTGGTCGACGAAGGTCGGGCTCCCGATCAATCGGGCAAAGTCGAAAGTCCTACCGTTGTACAAGACAAAATCCAACTTCGAGGAGACCATAAGTGAGGGCGTAATCGTCGGCGGCGTGAAAGCAAAAACGGTAAGGGTGATGAAAATCCTCGGCATTCTGGTAGACTCAAGGCTGAGACTTACCGAGTATGTAGATCAGTTGGTGGCGCGGATGGCGAGCAGGATGAGGGTGGTGAACATGTTGGCGGCACAGCAGTGGGGCCCGAGTATGCGGTCAGTAAGGGCGTTGTACAGGAGCTATGTGGAGTCGCTTCCTCGGTATGCGCTCACCACATGGTTTGCGAGAGCAACGAAAGCTTCGATCAGGAGGGTCGAAGTTATTATCAACTCCGCAGCGCGTACCGTTTCGGGAGTGTACAAAACACGAAATGAGGTGGCGTTTTGGCTGAGCAATGTCCCGACCCTCTCGGAGTTGTACGAATTGGAATCGCAGACCGAGATTGACCGCGCGCTACGAGTGCCGAGAACCGGCATGGGTCTTTACCTCATGAACGAGCGTCCATCCAGCATCCTGGCGAAACCGTTGGCCCAGTTACGCAAACGCTTCCCACCCGAGGAATTCCATAGAAGGGAATTACCCGCCTTGAAGTCCTACGCCCATCTGACACGGGAGTTCAGCAAGATCGAGATTGACGTTTCTAGTGTGGAATCGAGCGACGAACTGGGCGGGTGTCTCCAGTCGATAGATATCGAGTTGTACACAGACGGAGGTGTGTCTCACCCGAAGGAATGGACCAGAAAACCGAACAGATCGGCGGGCGGTTGGAAAGGAAGAACTCGAGGCGCACAAAGGCACGAGTGGGGAGGCGGGTTTTTCTTCGGATGTTGTAACCACAGTTTCGGAGCAGAGCGTGGAGCGATGACGCAAGCACTACGGGAGCTGTTGCCGATTGTACAGAGGCAAATCCAAAAGCTCCAGAGAGTGCCAAGGGTGTTAGTCGCAACCGACTCCCTATCGCTTCTGCTGGCTCTCCGGAGTCGACAGGTCAAGTGTGCGGAGGATCTCGACCTCTTGCGCGAATTGGCAAAACTGGCGACGGTTTCACGGATCAAAATGCAGCATGTCCGAGGGCACTGTGGAATAGCAGGAAATGAATCCGCTGACGAGAACGCGACCGCTGCAATGCGAGCAGGTTTTACGGGTGACGCATCAACTTGCAGTCTGCTGCAAGAGGCGGCGAAAGCAGACGTCAAAGCAGACGCGCGAAAACTCAGGGAGAAATCCCTGGAGGAGATCGGCAGAGAAAACAGTCTGGTGAAGAGGGCGACGGAAATGTGTGGGTTGAAATCGGTGGTCAAGCACATGAAGACGGATCTCCCGATTTGGGTGGGAAGGGCATGGTGTCAAGCGGTGGCGGGATATTGCCCACGGATCAGTGGATACAGGCATCCGACGAATGTCCACCTGGACGGAAAATGTCAGTGGTGCGCGGAACAGTGCAATGATGTGATTGAGCATTTCTTCCTAGAATGCGAAAAGCACGAAGAAACGCGCAAGCTCTGGCGCGCGGAATTGATGGAGGAGAAAACGCACATCATGCAAATGAAAGTCGACGCAAATTTCGCAAACGTTGGTCTGCCGTTTTCTGCGCCAAAGGTCACAGCGGACGCCATAGAACTCGACATGAAACAAGTGGTGCGAAACCCACAAGCAGCGATGAAGTACATACGTAGGGCCTTGTGTGACAAAAGAAGCAAAACGGGTGTTCCGGAAAACTGAAAAAGAAAAAACCGAAAAAGAAAAAGAAAGAAGCTGCCGGCTTCCAGCGAAGGCATAGCGCTGACCACCATCGGGGATTGGAAGAAGGAAGGAAAAACAAGCACACAAAGAAAAAGGAAGCACGGTGGCTAGTGCGGACTCAGAGGCACTTTGCCTGCGAAGTTAAACTGTTTTGTTAATGCCCGTCTACAAAAAGCCCATCTATTACATAGCCCATAAAGTCACGTCTCATAGTTAGTCTTCGCGCTTTTGCTCTACAAAAATTCCTTCAATGTCTGTCTACAAAAAATCCTGTTAGTGCATAGCTCACATAGTCATGTTTCAAAGTAATCTTGTCCCCATGTTTATGAAGAGTTAGAGTATGTCTTGAAATTCCCTTTCGGTGGTGTTTTCCTGCGGGTAAAAAGTGCAAAGCGAATGCGAAAAGTTCAAACTATTAGAGTCTCTGGGTTTTAGTTTTGCGCTGTTTTATTATTATAGATGGCATCTGTTACGAAGGGAAGTCATGGCACATATCCACAAACATAGCAACGATTGCAAGACGTTAATTTGTATTCAGGTCATGTAGGTGGCCGTTGCAAAAAAAAAAAAAGATATCAAAAAAAAAAACCATCTTGACAGATAACACAAAAAAAAGATACTGACACATATCGCAAATAAACATCTTGACAGATTATCTGTATATCAAATCGCAAAAAAATAATCATGACTCTGAGACAAATTTCACCGAATAAACAACACTGTAGATGGGTCAGAGGAATCAGAGGAAATTGATACACAATCTAGACGTTATATTACAACGACACATCAGACGCTGTCTTCGCACACAAATTCTAGACGTCGTTTTCCCGCAATAAAACAGCAACCGAATAGAAACCATACACATCCTGCAAATTTCGCCATTTTCCACACGTTAAAACGTGTGAAATTTCATAGCATATGCGAATCAAAGTGGAACCACAAGACACAAAAATGCTGAGCGTCAAATTCCCGCAATGGGAGCAATGGCCGAATAGAAATCGCATATATCCTGCAAGGTTCGCCATTTTCCACACGTTAAAACGTGCCAACTTCGCAACATATGATAAGCGAAATCTGTCACAGGGACAACCACAACGACAAGTCTTCCATGACTGGATCAGATCAATGCGCCGAAAAGAAAAAGCTTACACATTGTGTAACACAATACAGAACAACTTACTTCACTGACCGTTTTCAAAATTCACAGTGTTCTTTTTACTTACTGAGAAATGTGTCTCGGGCTTCTCACATATGTACGCCCGGGCTTTTCACATATTGCTTCTCACACATATTACTTCGAGAAACAAATAAACTTCTCACATGTTACTTCGAGAAACAGAAGAAACAAAGCAGAAACATATTTCATTTTTTTCTCGAAACAGAAAAATGCTTCATTTTTGCAATAGAAACATACCGTCTTTCTCCTTTCTTTATGATTCTCCTGTAACCTTTCTGATTGAGTCAGGTTCTCCTGTAACCTTTCTGATCCTAGATTCAGATTCTCCTGTAATCTTTCTGATGCTCCTACAATCTCTCCGATTCTAGATTCTTCTGTAATCTTTTTGATAGTTTCCCCTTCGCTCAAGCGCCCTTTCAGCGGACTTACGCGGACTCTTTTTTCATCAGATATCGTCTCCTCTGAGTATCTACCATCGCGATCATGATTCCTTGTCATCGATTCTGGGTATCTGGGTATCCGAAATCTCAAAATCCGAAGTCTCCAAGTCTACAGTGCTGTTCGACTCCGGCTGTGCACCCGTGTTCGCTTCTGGACTGTATGTCACCCGTGTTCGCTTCTGGACTGTGCGCCCGTGTCCTGTAAATACACCCGTGGATTCTGTCCTTAATTCTTCTCTGCACTATATCCTCTATATAGGGCAGTGATAACTCCTCTGAGTCTTGCGATTATCATTATACATTTCATTGGAGCGCTGTACTCGGCTCCCGGACTGGTACTCGGCTCCAATCATTCTGACTCGGCTCCAATAATTGTGACTGTCACTCCGAAATTTCCAATCACTCCGGAATTTAAGTAACTACACCGATCAAATAAGAATTCAAATTACAAATTTCGTGCTCCAGGCCTCAGATCTCAAGAATCTGTATTCTCTGGGTTTGAGCTTGTAACCATACCACCAACGTCAGAGTCAGAATCAGATTCATCAGACCGAGACTCGAGTCACAATGGCAGTCGGAAGGTACAGATGCAATTCTGAATTCAGAAAGATGCATCTTGGCTACGCTTTAAACATGATGTAGTGACGCTTTTCTGAATTCTGAATCGATTGACGTTTGTGAAATTAACTTTGAAAAGACGTTATGACTTCTAATGAAAGTTGAAACTTGGCATCCTGTATAGCTATCTGAATGTTTCCGCCGACTGACATCGTAGTTTCCGTAATGT
>Ga0099797_100229_pt1 | contig 36711 bp, 26 predicted proteins | sample Uncmet_Sort48C_1_FD_89871 | JGI IMG/M metagenome (GOLD analysis project Ga0099797, IMG submission 89871) | Marine eukaryotic communities from CALCOFI LINE 67, Pacific Ocean - C012_Sort48C_1 | ecosystem: Environmental > Aquatic > Marine > Oceanic | place: Pacific Ocean: Monterey Bay | collected... | reverse complement strand
AAAAATGACATCATGTTAAAAAATCACAATGACACAGCCCGGTAAAGTTACAAAACAAATGGTAGCGGGGAGCTATGCATGTGATTTTGGATACATTGTGTTAGGACACGCGAAAAAGTTGCCGATCGTAATTCACAATTGCTATGACGATCCAATCAATTATGAGATCAATAGGAGACTTTTGGGTGAATTTGGGTATTTGTTGTTGGGTTTTGGCGAAGTTTTTGCATTGAAAATCTAAAATTGAAGTCTAATGCAATTTAAACAACACAGCGGTGATGATTTGGAAAATTTTGAAACACCCTACATTGCCTACATTGAAACAAAATGAATCCCACTACAGTTTCCGGATCGAACCAGCGACAAACAAAGCTATCCCTAGCAATGAAGCAACGACATTGATGTGCGAGGCAACTTCCGCTCCAGACTCTGGCGGCGGTAAAGACAGCAAGAAAGGCGAACCGGTGGTGCAGAAAGAAGGTAGTGTAATTTTGGTTGCAGACGAGGATTTAACTTTTGAAATCGTTGAATCATTAAGTATGGATTGGTGTTGAATGTAGTTTTGCCCAACTGGTCCCAAAGTGTCGACCAACAACTGAACTACAAAAGTGCCAACGCAATTTCGAACCAAAAACATATTTTCAAAACATATTTCCAAAAAAACCACACATGACACAGGCGTCGTACAGTTAGCTTGGCAAATCCCAGTAAAACTCGGACCAATATATGAGATTCATTTGAGAGCGCACTATGTACTACCGCAAGTGATAGTCTCATCTGAGGATATCAACTTCGGAAAAGTTTTGGTTGGACAGAAGAAGATCATTACGGTATTGAAATATTCGTTTGTGCATTGGAATGATTGTTGTTCGATTCCACTGATTGTGTGTCTGGATTTTCTCTAGAGTGTCTGGATACATTATGATTTCGCTGTATAATTGCTGAGACTGACAAACTGTATTGAAAAAAAAGAAAACTCACACAAACTACACAGATTTCAATCAAGAACAAGAAACCTGTACCAGTAGAATGGTCTTACAAAGCACCAAAAGCAGCCTATGGCAAGAAAACGTATCCATGGGACGTCATTTATGACATTCAACCATCAGAAGGTTTACTAAAACCAGACGAAATCCAATGGGTTCAGATTTCCTTCACGCCAAATTCAAGTGCACCATTCAAGCAAAAACTTTCTCTCAAAATCCGGGATAATCCAACGAAAAAAGTCTTGAACGTACATGGTGTCGGTGAAAATCTACGCATCAACGTGTCTCAAGATACGATCGATCTTCCGCCAATCCTACCATACTTCGAGAAGTCCATCAAAGGAATTTATCTGGAAAACCCAACAGATTATCCAATTTGCATTTACAATGCAGATTTTGACGATAAGTATAGGTTAGAGGAGGATATGTTGGCGGCATACAGCGAGTACAATCCTGATTTTAAGTTGTGTGAGTTTCCAGTTAGAGCTGTGGATGAGGGTACATGGGAGCCGGTGAAAAATCATTGGGATAAATTGCAAGCCAAAGTTGCCAAGAAACAACAAATTCTCGATAGAAGAGCAGAAAGGGAAAAAGTATATATCGCACAAGCAGACGAGAAGGGCATGCGTAAAGAGGATATCATGGCATTGGAAAGGTCCAAAATCTTTACACAACTAGTGCAAGATCAGAAAGACGGAACCGAAATTCCCCTGGTTACGAGTTTGCGAAATATGGGTTGGGAATCAGATCAGCCATTCGACGAGGGCTACATTGATGTGTTTGCCTGGGTTTTGCAAACCGAAGAGGAGGCGGCGGAACACGGCGGAGCTCCTAGGTTTGTGCCAGATCCGTTATTAGCGTATGAAGAGGAAGACGAAGATGAAGGCGAACACGAAGGAGAGGATGCACCAGTTATTCATACCATGAGAGATTTGATCCAGATGGCTGAGAAAGATCTTGGTCTCGAGGCTGACAAATTTCCGCATAGAGTTGCAGATACAGATCGAGTTAACATCCTGATCCACGGTACAGAACGAAGCGGAAGAACAAGACTCGCAAACGAAATCAACAACGCAACGCATCGTGGTATTCTGAATATCGACAAGGCGATTGATTGGGCGCTGAGTGGAAATGCACCGAAGAAATTGTTTGATGAGAAGTTTTTGGATCGGGTAAGAGCTCACGTTGCAGAGAAGGAAGCGTTGTGGGAGAACGATCCAGATGGTGCGAAGAAAGATGATTTGAAAGCCTTTGCAAATAATCCGGGTGTAATGATGAATATCAACGTGCCACCAACACCAGTTGCCGATCCAAAAGCAAAAGCCAAGGCAGCACCAGCTCCGCAAGCAAGTGCAGGTCTCGGTTCCATGGGCTTGGGCGAAGTCCTACCACCATACGATTTGCCAGTTGAAGACGTTGTTGAAATTTTGAAAAAACGTCTGATGCTATGCGATTTCAATACCGGTTTTGTGCTGGCCTCATTGCAAGAAAACGTCCATAAATACATCGCTCCAGAAAAAGTGATTCCGTGTTTGTATGCATTACATGAAAAAATGGATATCTTCCTATTGGCGCCGTCGAAGATGAAATTTATTGAAAAACCTCCAGAGCCAGGTGAGGAGGTTACGCCTGCAGAGCCTCCACCGCCAGAGCCGAAAGGGAAGGCGAAGGCTAAGGCAGCACCGGCACCAGTTGTTGAAGAAAAACCGAAAGAGGACGAGAAACCTAAGGAGATGATCGAAGTTGAAATTTGTCCAGTGCCAGAGCTCCCAGAAGGTGAAGAAGAACCCGAGGAAGAGAAGGAAGCAAGGTTGATCAAAAAATTCGAAGAAGGTTTGAAAATCTTCTACGATTACCGGGTGGCTGAGCTACAAGGTGAAATTGGAACCATGAAAAAAGAGATTCAGAAGTTGGAAGAAGAATCGGCGGCGGCAAAAGTCGCACAGGAAGAAGCTGAGGCTGCAGCTGCGGCAAAAGCTGCGGAAGCAGAAGCTGCAGCAGCGAATCCTGCTGCGGCGGCGGCAGCGGCGCCTGCAAGTCCGGATAAGAAGACACCTTCGATGAGAGGAAGTAGGAAGAGTGAAGAGCCTGCTGTGATCGACTGGGAAGCAGAAGAGCAGCGCAGGAAGGACGAGATTGAGATGTTGCAAGACCAAATCACAGCGAAAGAGGAAGAAGTTGTGAAGATCCAGGGTCTGGATTTGGCGAAGAACCGAGCGTTCTATCAATTTTATGAGAAAATGCTCGAAGAACAGGCGAAAGTGATCAATGAGGAAAAAGTTCGAGCTGCGATTGAGGCAGAAAGGCAACGTGCAGCGACCGCAGCATCCAGTCCAAAGGGCAAGAGAGGCAAAGGCGGTGGAAAGGGTAGCGGCGGAAGCTTAGTGATGTCGACGCCTCCGCAAGTTGCGATGTCACAACAGATGTCGCAGCAAGCAGGGACATTGCCACCAGATCCATCGAAAGTTGAAAATACGATGCAATCGACTGTATCAAGTGGGCAATTTCCAACGATCCAGGATCCGATGGGGGCGACGGAGAGCATGCGATCTGTGGATCAACAGCAAATGATGGTTCGAACAGCATCCCAAATTTTCAGGGACGTACATGCTGGACACCCAGTAGACGACAGGGACATGAGTGTTTTGATGTCGCATTTAGGTGTATTCTTGAAAGTTGCAGAGTTCGTTTTGCCACGGAATCCAGAAGAAGTCGGAAAGCCAGGAAGGATTTGCGATTTGTTGTTGCCATGTAAAATTCCAGAAGAGCCACCATTGCCAGATGCGAGCTATACACAGATTGTGTTTCAGCCGAGAATTGGTCGCGATTTCGGTATGGATGAGCAATATAGCAGAAGTATTCACAACTTTAGCATTTTGACTCCATTGGACAGCGTTGCAGAACCGATCGAGGCTGAGGGTGGTGTACCAGGCGTGACGCTGGCGCCATCTGCAGCGGAACTGATTGAGGCAAAGCCAGAAGGTGATGAGACGGCACCAAAAGAAGGCGACGCTGACTTAGAAGGTGAAGAAGGAACTGCGGAGGTAGTTCCTGCTGTTCCGTTGACCGATGAAGAGATGCTTGATCTAAGTCAAACAACAGAGCAAACTCGATGGATCTTGCCACCGCATAGTAGGAGGAAAATCTTCGTCAAATTCTTCAGTTCCAAGATCGAAAAAGTCACAGGAAGGTTGCATTTCGAAGTTCTGATGGGATACAACTACTTGCATAACGATCCTGATTTGTTGAAAGAACAGAAGAAACAGGCTGAGAAAATCAAGGAATCCAATCTGGCGCTACTTATGCCGCAAGAATTCGCACAAGATTCACCACCAAAGCAAGGTGGCACGACGAAAAAGGCTGATACATTCGAGATGCCATTCCCACCGGTGATGATCTACAGAAGGATTGTGACAATTACAGGACAAACAGCATTCCCACATGTAAACAAGAATCCGTCAAATATGTTCATGCGCAGAATAAGAAATCGACCACAGCATCCAATTTATCCAGCACGGCAGTTCATCATGACCGAAGGAAAATACGATTTTGGTCCGTTGTTGGTCGGGAAAGATCCGGAAAGTCGAAATCTGTACGACAGCTATTTGCTCGCACTGCCAAAGAGGAATCAGATGCTATTAGACAAGCAAATCACAGAACGCGAGCAAACAGGTTACGCATTCTATCCGCCTCCGGGTGTGGCAGTTGGTAACACGCCAAACACGACAACAAGCAATATGGGACAACCCACACCGGACGACGGCGAATACGATGATTTGAAGGATTTACCGCCAGCAGAAAGATTGGCCGCAATTAATGAGCGAAAGATCTTAGCACGAGAAAAAGAGAATCAGATGTTTTTCCTACGGAAACACGTAGAGTGTTTCCGGATCACGAACAACTGCTTATTCCCATTGAAAGCACATTTCACACTGGCAAGTTCGAAAGACGCGGCAAACCAAGGCGGTATTCTGAAGGTTGGGGAGCAAGTGAAAAAAGCGAAAGACGCAATTGCGGCGGGGACAGGTTATGAGGATTTGGTTCCGAACAAAGAGACGGTATTCCCATTTCCGTTGGCCGATTTCAACACGAGTCCATTTGTGGTGATTCCAGATACGTTGGAATTGCAGAGGGATGAGACAAAGGACATTACGATTTGGTGTTTCCCGACGCAAGAAGGAAAAGTTGAAGATAAATTGGTATGTACAGTGGAGAACAATCCAGAAAGTGTTGTTGTGCCGATTCAAGCTGTTGGGTCGATTCCTAAGGTTGGTTTGTTTTGGGTGGTGATTGGTTTTTGGACATTGATCTCAAAATTAAATGCAATGAGTGGCTGTAAAATTTATACTATATCAGAAGAACAAAAAACTCAAAAATCATTTTCAGGTCGAAGTTGCGCCACAAGATTTAGATTTTGAGCGATTGATGAACGGACAATCTGATAGCAAGCAAATGACAATTAAAAACACAAGCAATGTGCCAATATTCTGGAAGATAGTGAATAAATTTGAAAAAGACATTCCAGAAGATAAGAGACCAGGGACAGTTGGAAGTGGTATTTGAATTTCGCTGAAGTTTTGATCTTACAAGTTACTTTCTCAAAACAATTCCAGATCAGCCAGTGAATTTGACACAACAGTATGCAATTTTTATGATACGAAAAAAAAGAAAAACTTACAAAAATTTTCCACAGATGCTCCACCTCCATCCGAAACCAAACCCGATCCAAAGGCAAAGGCCGCACCAAAAGCCGCAGCGAAAGGTGGCAAAGCCGAAGAGGAAAAGCCGGTAGAGGACGAATTCGACAATTTGATTCCAACATCATTCACTATTGAGCCAACAGAAGGCGTGCTGCCAGTTGGACAGAGTGCGAACATTCAGATCTTGTTCAAGGCGAAGGATCCAATGATGTACGATTTCAAACTGAAATTCAGTTATCACGATACCGAGGGATATAGCGCAAGCAGACTCATGGCCGGTGAGCAACCGAACCCAACTGACCCGGAAAATGGACCAAAGATTCAACACAAGCCAACTGCTTTGGAAACGATTCCGGTTGGTGTGGTTGGAGAATGTTTCAAGTGTACATATAATGTTACGTATGCGAAAGAAACACATCCTCCAGGTTTGTCTTGAGTTTGAGTTGTTTATTGGTTGTGGTCGAAAGCGAAGTTGATAATTGTATGATTTGATTTTGTCACGCGGTTTGTCAGACTCCTGAAACTTGCCAATTCAAAACTAAACTCAATTCAAATCTACAAAAATGTCCACCAAAATTTAATCACAACAACAGGTCTCGATTTCGGAAATCTGAAAGTCGGCGTTTCTCAAGAGGAAACATTTGAAATCACAAACAACGGTAAATACCCGATTGCATACGAATTCAAAATCAAGAAGAAAGCTATTTTGGATTTACTGCGGATAGAAGCGGACAAGTCCAACATCGAACCAGGCGAATCAAGACCCGTGAAAGTCACATGCTGTTCACACAAGTCCTGTGCAGTCAAAAACGCACCGGATCTACACTTACGAGTGTACGAAGCCAAATCCATGGAGCGCGTTGAACCAGCGATGGATCCTATCAAGATTTCCGTTACAGCTTCTTACAATATGTTCACAATCACACCGCCGAGAGGTTTGAATTTCGGTCCAGTTAGGTCCGGAGCGGAAAAACGCACGAGGCAATTCGAGATCAGGAACGATGGAGTCTTTGGTTTCGATTGGTGTCTATTGGACTTAGCAGCGTTGTCAAATGACCCTGATATCAATATCCAATCAATGACGCAATATGGTTTGACAGCGAACCGCGGACATAATGCGGACGGAAGCCCAATTAGCGCGAGTGGAAAAAGTCCTCGAAGTCCGGGATCTGGTAGGAAAAAAGATAAATCGCCAAAAGCGAACAAGAACGTTCTTGATGTCCGAGCAAGACCACCAGAGAAATACGTTACGAACAAAGTTCAAATCGGTCCGTTCACGGTTGAGCCAGCGAGCGGAACTTTGGAACCTGAGGGCGAGAAATCGACGGCGAAGATCACAGTGACATTCGAAGCGGTCGGAGACAAGGATGAAGACTGGAAACTTGGTCTGTGGGTCGATGGTATCGAACCTCAATACGGAAACGCAGATTTGCTGAAATGCGGTGATTTTATGGCACTGATGTATTTGTTGACGGGTCAGAGTTGTATCCCAGGTATCGACACAAATATGCAATGGGTGTTCGAGGAACAATTCGTTGCTAGGAACTTGGAGGATGCTATTGCAACGGCTGGCAGAGTTGATATCAGATGTTATTGTGAGGACGATAGGGTCTTCGCGTATGGACCGTGCTTGTTGGGACAGAAACAGACGGAAAGATTGAGAGTGACGAATAGTCGAGGTTGGTTTGGTTTGGATCGTTTGAGTTTTTGGGGGACGCTTATCATTAAATTTGGGATTAAAACTCCGTTGATATTAACCGTTTAAGTTCTTTCCATGACTAATCCTATTAGCACATTTTGCACATTCAAAAGAAATTCCAAACAACACAGGCATCCCGTGCGAAGTCTCACTCGCCCTCAAACCAAGAAACGCCAATGTGAAAGAAATGCTCTTTGAAGTGCAACCATCACAGCTGACCATCCCACCGCATGAACACAGATATGTAACTGTCACCTTCAATCCAGAAAGACTACAAACGTATTACGCAATCTTCGAAGCCAAGGTCACGGACGGTACGGACCCAAGGACAAACTATTTGACATTCGAAATCCGCGGCGACGGTACAGTTCCTTCGATAACACTTGTTGGTCAAGACGCACTGATGTCGGCTGGTGGTGCGTGCTTCGATTTCGAAAAGATTCAAGTCGGAAAGTCACATTCAGTGCCGTTTGTGTTACAAAACGAAGGAATTATCCCAGCGACAAGTCGAATTGAATTGTTACATCCGGAGACGGCTGCTGTGATCACATCGGATCAAGCGAGTCCGCACTTCAGTGTTGTTGCGCCGAGTTCGATTAGCATTGATCCTGGTATTTAATTTGTTGTTGTTGAATGCGTGTGTTGTTGGTAATAACTTATAAGAGCAAGTTAGATTGCAATGTCGAAAAAAAAAGAATTTGGCAAATCCGACAGTAGTAGCGAATCAATCACTTTAATTGGTGCAAAAGTTCAAACCAAAAACCCAAACAAAAACAGGTAAAACCGCAGAATTTCATTGCAAATTTCATCCATGCACAGTTGGTGAATTCAATCAGAAATTCAGATTGTTTACGCTCCATAATTCATTTGAAGACATAACAATAGGATTGAAAGGAGAAGGTTACGTTCAAGCAGTATGCTGGGAATTGTATCCTGAAGAAGGAAGTGGTGATATGGCTGGAGATATTTTGAGAGATCTTGGTATTTGGGTTTTAAGATGTTGGGATTTTTGTGTGATAAAAGTTGAAAATTGTTCTCGCAGCGCAATCGTGAGGATTCTGCAGGGATGGCGAGAGCACATTTAATTGACTCAATCTCGAAATCAAATTTCTGAATTCCAAACAAAATCTTAAAAAACAGGTCTCCCAGCCGACGGTGACATCTCCCCAGGGGGAGCAATCTCCCCAGGAGGTACCGCAATGAAAAAACGACAGAAACCACCACCACCAGACGAACTCGGCCTCGGAGAACTCCCGGTCGGATCTAAGAAGACACAAGTTTTCTACCTGAAAAACACATCGCAAGACAACATCCGATTCGAATTCCCAGAAACTCTCCCTGCACCCTTCCCAGCGCCCGCAGCCGCTGGAGAAGACGCAGTGCAAAAACCAGCAAATCTTGTTTTCGCACCAAGCGTTGGTCACGTCAAAGCCGGCGGCAAGAAGAAAATCACGGTCACATTCCAGCCGGGCGAAAAATTGAAAGCGGACAATGTTTCAATTCCATGTAAAATCCAAAATATTGAGTATGACGAGCCGGCGAAAGAGGACTGGGACGATACGATCAAAGTTTTGGTTCCGGTGGTTGAGCAAGCGAACCCGGATGATCCGGTATTGCAAGAAGGCGAACAACCGCAAACACACGAGCATGATGCTCCAGGTGGAATGCCAAGTTTGAAAACAAAACAAAAAGAAGTCGTGAAACCAGAACCAGCACATCACGTTTTGGAAGCTGAAGATGCCACGTGGGAAATGCCTTTGAAGATTTCTTGCACAGCCGACGAACATGGATTTGAATGTGAAACGAGTGTGATTCACTTCGCACCGACAATGATGTTCTGTACGAAAGTGTATAGATTCAGTGTGAAGAATACGAGCAGTATTGCGTTGCCGTATGAATGGAAGATTAGTGGTGCGGGAGGTCGGAATTTTGAAGTTGTTCCAAAAACTGGTTCGATGCCAGTGGAGCAAAGCACGGAATTTACGTTGAGATTCCATCCGACAGAGATCGAAGATTTCCGGGCGAATTTGAAGCTGTTTACTTCGACGGGTATCGCGAGTCAACTCAGTGCCGGTATGAGTACGATGGGATACACATCGAGAACAAGTTCGCCGTATGATATTTCGGCGATGGACGGTTCAGAAGAGCAGGCTCCTGTTGAAATGCACACGATCACTTTGAACGGTAGTGCGGTCCGACCACTCTGTCATTTCGAACTGCCGCCGAGTGATTACAGGGATAGAAGAGAAGGTGTGGATCATTTGGATGCGAAGTGCATGATCATTGAATTTCCACCGAGTTTGGGAACAAGAGTCAAGAACACGAAGCGATTTTACGTGCTTAATCCAACAGCGGAAGCATATGATTTCGTTTGGTACGAGAACAGGAAGAAACAATCCATGACAGCAGGAGGCGATGGGGATGAAAACGCTTTGGCACATGGAACTGATGATGGCGGTGATACGTCGATGTTCCCATTCCGATGTTTGACGAAACATGGTCATATCTTATCAGGAAAGAAATTCGAAATGGTGTTCGAATACTTGCCCATGAGCATCGGAAATCACGAATCGCAATGGACCTTCCAAGTAGTCGGAAAGAATGTTGAGCAAGAATTCTTAGTGGTTGGTAGTGTGAAAGAACCTCGGGTCGGGTTCAAACAGCCATTTATCAACTTTGGAAGATTGCTATTAGGTGGTAAATCAAGGGAGACACTAAGATTAGTGAACAAAGAGCACATTCCATTCAGCTTCCAATTTGACCGCACATCATATGGACATCAACCAGGTGAGTCGAAGAGCTCGGCATATGCATATGATGATGGGACGAGTGCGAAAGCGCCAACGATATTCATCCATCCAGAATCTGGTGTAGTTGGTCCTAACGCAAGCTTCCCGATTGAGATTTTGTTCAAGCCGATGATTGAGGAGACTGTAAGTCATAACATCATTTGCAAAGTGAAGAGGAAACAACAGCCATTAGCCTTGAAAGTGAAAGGAGAAGGTTACAAAATCCATGCAAGTCTGGTATTACGGGAAGGGTCCTCGAACGACTCTGGAAGCGGTATGGCGACAGGCGCTTCGAATACAGGCGCACAGGATCGAATTCTACATCCTGGCGTCAAGGAAGTGGTCGACTTCGGTTCGAACTTACAAGTGCACGAGAAGCGTTCATTCAATTTAGTTTTGAAGAACTCCGGATCGTTCAATTTTGATTACATATGGCAAATTCTGTACCAGGGTAAGAAAATTTCAGCGAAATCTCATCATGGCGAGAGGCACACACAAGTGTTGCCGCCGTTTATCTCGATCAGCTCAATGCAAGGGGTAGCACCAGCAGAAGGCGAGCAAGAATTTACGGTGGAATATGCGCCGTTGGATACGCATAGTTTGGATGGTTGCGTATTGAAGTTATTGATTCCGTCGGCGAAGAAAGCTGGTCCAGGACCTGCGGTAGACGAAAGTTGTTTTGTTGTCGAACTTACTGGGAGGGCGAGACGTCCACAAATCGACTTCTCATTCACGAACTATGACTTTGGACATTGCTTCATCAACAAGAAAGCGACCGCAACTGTTGCTGGATTCGAACCGCCAGCGAGCACGGGCTCACCAAAATCTGGCGGCAGCAAATTCCAGGCGTTCAAGAAAATCGACCTTGTGGTTTCAAACAGAGACGTTGCAGACTGCTTATTGTCGACGACGTTCCAGAGGTCACCATATTTGGATGTGCAATTGAACCAATCTATGATCGAAGCTGGTCAATCGCTCATTGTGCCGATAGTGTTCAGTCCAAGAGACACCGTGGAATACAGGGAACGCATCGAATTCATAGTGAACGATTTCACGAAGTTCTATATTTCGGTGAGCGGAAAGGGTACACCGCTCAAACTGGAGCTGGTTTCTATGGACATGCAAACTGTCGATTTTGGTGTTACCGTCGGAAACAAGCCACCGGTTTCGAGACAAATCAAACTCATCAACAGAAGTCGTGCGACAGCGGAATTCATTTTGGTGGATCAGGGGGAGAGATTGCGGGATCGACATGTACACTGGAATACTCCGATGGGTGGAAGCAGTCAAACCGGACAAGGAAAACAAGGGCAGAGAGCCATTGTTTTGCGACCGAAGGAAATTTGCCCTGTGGAAATGTTCTTCAATCCTGCTTTCCGTGTCGCTCCGTTCAAATATCCGCTACACGTGCAATGTCAAGTTACCGGAGAAATGTTGCACATCGCTACCGTGTGCGGTGAGTGCCACGCGACGGAAATCAAATTGTCGGAGCACTCGATATTGTTCCCTGCCGTGGTTGTCGGTTCGAAATCGTTCGAAAAAGTGCATTTGCACAACTTCGGAGATTTGGGATCAAAATACAAATTCGAAATTCCACCGAGGTTTGCGGATATATTCTTCATTCAGCCAAGCACTGGGTATGTGGCGCCGCATGACGATGTCATCTTGGAAGTTTCATTCTGTCCAAAAGTGGTTATCGATCGCGATTACACATGCGAAAATATCGTTTGCCATTTGGACAACCACGAACCAGTGAGACTCTCGATAACGGGTCGATGTATCGCGCAACCAGCAAATGCAATCCACACATTGAATTTCGAGACGGAAGTGCGAAAAGAAAACAAGCAATCAATCCAGTTTCCACCTTCTGGTGCGGCGGGAAACACATCGCAATGGAAACTGCAGCCGGAAGTGCGCACTGTGGCGCCATTGAACACGCAATACTTCTTCTGTGCGCCGCAAGTTATGGTTCCGCCGAACGGTACAACGACATTGGACATCACATACAAGCCATTGACAATGACGAAACCGGACGAAACCAAAGAAGATGGCACAGTCCTCAAGGATGTGCACAAGGGAAGTCTGTTCATCGCGACGCCAGATGGAAACGCATACGTGTACCAACTCGAAGGTATTGCAAGGCCGCCGACTATTGATACCAGAATCAATGTTGAAGTGCCATGTAAGACGGCGCACCAGCAAGCAATTCCAGTTGCGAACTGGTTGAACCAGAGACAACGGTTCGAAGTGAAATTGTCGTTACAAGAGCCAGCAGAAGGCTCGGAAGACAGCAACGCAGTGAAGATGAGCGGACTGGATTTATTCGATTTGCCACCGAAACTGAAACGCGAGTACAAGTTCAGTGTCTATGCATACAAGCAGATGTCTGCATTGGTTTTGGCAGAATTCAACAACCCATCCACTGGAGAGTTTATGCGTATCGAAGTTGCGTTCAAATTCGTCGAGCCGAAATCACTGGCGATTATCAAATTCGAAACCGCTTGTCGTCAACTCGCAAAATGGCCAATCATGGTTGCAAATCCGCTTTCGAAAGCAGTGCAATTCAAATGCACATCGACAATCCCAGAAATCTTCTTCTCACCACAAGGTGCGGAATTCACAGTGCAACCAGGTCAGGAAGTGTATCTGGATGTCTGTTACAGACCAGTAAACGAAGTGAGAGACGGCGAAGGCGACGTTGTCCTCTCTTGTCCTGAGCTTGGAGCATATCCATACAAAGTTCATTACACAGCAACAGGAGCATCACAAGAAAAGACACTTGCCTTCAAAGCACCGCTTGGTTCAACGGTTACAGAAACGTTCCGCTTCCTTCACTTTGCAAAGAAAGCCGCAACTTACACAGCGAAAATTGAAGCGGTTCCAGGACAGAATGCGAATGCAGTGAAATGGATCAACGAGGACTTTATCGTCGAAACCAAAGATATCAAGGCACCAGAAGTGACAGCAACTTCTGGACCACAAGAGGTGAAAGTCGACGTCAAATATCAACCTAGTTCGCTACAAGAAATGCGAGCACTACTGGTACTCAGCTCCCCAGACGGCGGCGAATACAAGGCTATGTTGTTGGGTTACGCTCAACCGCCACAACCACAAGGTCCAGTTATCATCGGAAATAAGAAACCGGAATCGGTTGAGTTTAGGAATCCGTTCCATGAGAATACTGAATTCACATTCCAAGTCGATAACCCAGCGGACTTCATCTTGAAGGTGGCGAATAAGAACAAGATCGATCCAATGAAGTCATTACAGGTTGGAATTGAATTCAAGGGTGCTAGCAAGAGAGGAAGTAGATTGATTGTAACTTGTGAAGCAATGGAACAACCATGGATATTCTTCTTGGAGGGAACTGCGGAGGAGACTGGATCGAAAAAGTAAAGTTTTGAAGTAGAAGAATTTTGAGCTCGATGTGACATGTCACGTCGGCGTCGTCGTGGCATGTGCTGCCAAGTATCAGAGCGACACTACCAATTCATATACTACGTAGACCATATGATTTCTAGAGTTTGTTTTGAGAGAGTAAGGGAATTTTCAATGTGCTAAATGTGTCAACGCGATACAATTTAGAATTTCGTATACTACTATCATGATGATTTATTGAGACTTATAATTGTTTTGGAACAAGCTACAAAAAGATTTTATCAAATTACTACTAAAGTCAACGTGTGAAAAGTCAAGCTTACTACACAAATCCAATTGTCGTTAAATAGTTGTTGCAAACTTCTACTATTATGCAATGATGAGTCGACTCTTTCGATCATCATTCTGATTCAAGTCGTCGATATATAAGCTTCTTGCACCAAGAATTAAGTTTCCTAAGAATATAGATCAATCTGCCTTAAGATCATAGTAGATTTGTGATAAATCTACTACTGAGCGTTGTTTGTTGATAATATTGCTAAAAGTTTTATTGGCACAGTGCTAGTATGTCCATATTGGACATCAGCAGCTGTTGCATTAATAATTCTACTACTACGAGCGCAAGAATCGATATGTTTGAGAGTATGAGCTGGCATTAGAGCGTTCATCGTCGATGTCTAATGCCATATTCAAAAAGTCTTAAGCAAATCGTTTTCTATCAGATTTCTATCGCAATAATAAGCTATAATAAGCATCTAAAATTTTGAGTGGATCATAGCCTGAGTAACAACGTGCGTGAACGCCTTGTTAAACTAGGATAAAATGTGAGTGGATAAAATGAGGACGAACGGATATTTATTACCCAATGAACCTACCTGAATTTCTGAATACTTTCTCTACTAATCAAATGAAAAAACCTAGGCACGACGTTTTTCGCGGGAATCACGATACAAAAAATTGGAGTCATTTGTGCTGGGTTCATTCATTAATAGTCTGTGGATTGGGTTCGATGATTGCTAGCGCCAGTCATGATTTTCGTTGCATTCTGGTGGTCTTCCTAGATAATTTTCTCGTCGAATCAGTTATAAATAAATTTTTCTGTGGTAACTTTCATCATCTGGTCATGATTTTTGCAGCAGGGGTCATATCATATGATATGAGATTTGTCATGGGATAATCATGAGAGTTGAAGCATAGGTCCAATACATATAGTAGTAAATAAGATGTGATTGCAATACTATAGATTAAAACAAAAGTTCAAACTCAGTGTCTGATGTGATATTAAAAACCCCACTCAAAGATGGGCATCGAATACGACGGCAAAAACTCTCGACTTCCATTCGAACCCTTGTTCGTACTCCGGTCACCATCCGACGAAGCATTTACCGATGTATTATTTCTGAATCAAGACACTATTCTTGCTGGCGATCGACAGAGTCGGCTTTATGTGTACGATGTGTTGTCTCGACGACCGAAAAGAATCATAGAGAATAACATTGAGAATAGGTGGGAGCATAGGGTGGTGGGTCACCCCGGTCACCCCGGTGAAGTGGGTAGTGGGGATTGTGACAATCCCGATTGGTTTATTAGTTGTGATGGCAGCACGCATTATACCGGCAATAAGACGAAATCCAGAAATGAAAACAGGAGTACTTCAATGAATTCCGGTATTCATGCAATCCTTTTGGAAGAGGATAGCAACAAGTTGTTAATCCAGTCGCGAACGGGTGAAGTGAGACAACGAGATTTGGGGAGGAATGATTTGCCATTGACTCACACTGTGCACACTGGATCCAGCGGTTTCTGTCGGATACATATGTTCGGAAAGGATGATTACTCCTGCGGTCAAAGTACACAGTCGTTTCTCAGTGTGATTAGCAATCCCGAAGTTGTTGGTTTGTTTGATTTACGTACCGCAAAATCAGCGAAACAGAATGATTCAGAAAATAAAGCACAGCAGATTCATACACCACAGAGTTCCTTTGTTGCTGGTGGAAAATTTTGCAAAACAGGCGGCAACACAAGTTCCAAGTTCGGAATTTGTATGGCGATTTCGGGAAGTGTTGATCCTGCAAGTGAACCGAATTCGTTTACAGCGGGATACGAGAATGGATCTGTTGTAATTTGGGACGCGCGCAAGAGTAGTGAACCAGTAAAGTCTTGGATGGCTTTTGAACATAAAGTCGATACAACAGCTACTACCGCAGTTGATCAACTTCTTGATAGTGGAAATGTGGCGCATTCAATTAGTGCAATGACGACAAGCTCGAAATATATTTGGACAAGTTCAGTAGCCGGGGAGGGGAAGATCTTGAAGATTGTGAATGATGCAGATGGTGATGCTGCAGCAGTAGTAGGAGCTCCTGTATATTCTATCAAAGAAAGAAAGCTAAATGTTGAGAGCATACCGTCGGAGCAGAGCAGAATGTCCGCGGCACGAAACGCTCAGAACAATAACAGCAATCGCGTTTCCAATCGCATCGTCGTACGACCGGATAGGAAGGTGGTGATGTGTCTTACATGGGATGGATGTGTAAGATTTTACACGTTTACTGGGAAACTGCTGCACAGTACAAAATTGACACCGAAATTGTGTTGTTCGGATGACTTTCGAAATGTCAATAGGTTGATGGAGGGGTCTGCGGGGGGACTCTCGAAGGGACCTGCGGGTAGCAGAAAATTTGTGCATGGGGCGAGTTTTTGCGAAGAGAATAATCATTTTGCAATATGCACGGAGGATGGAAGAATAACTGTGTCAGATTTTTTGGCGAGGGTGTGATCTGATTATACTGACTCTGGAGAAGCGATTTGGTATGATCTCGTTGCAGAGCCACTATTTCATTCCACGTTCCCGTTGTTTTGAGAATTGTGTCTGTCTTTCCCAAACTCTACTATTCACACTCCATCGATATTTCAAGTGACAGGTGTAATGGAATGGTATTTAGTGTTGCGACAAGCGATTTTCGTGAGATATTTACGCAAGCTCGGAATATAATGATTGTGTTTCCCCAGTTCAATTTGAGAATGTCGGTTTTTCGTTCATCAGTGATATTCAGATCAGATTTTCGTAAGTTTTGAGTTCATCAAGATCTTCGTTCTCAATTCTTTGCAAATGATGTACATCCCCTGCGTGTTTGCACGAGTTGCAGTGTCCACAGCATTGTCCCAGCGCAAATTATCAACGATGTCGGCAGTTGATTTCTATAGATTGATTATCGGGATATGTTAGATTTTTGCCATTGTGCATCGATTATCTTTCTTGGAATCGAAATTCTTATCTGGTTAGCGACATAATGTGTCGATAGCAGTTAGATATTGTTCTCGTGATTGTTTGAACCATAGATAATTTGATCAAATCACAATGGCTAGCAAAAACCCCCTATTCGGACCAAAGTCAGGAGGAGGAGCAAGCGGAGGTGCTCCGGGTCAAAATCGAGCTCCACTTTTCGGCCCCGGTGGCGCACCCAGTGCCGCTCCAAAACCCCCTTCAAACAATCCTCTCATGCAACAGCAACAACCAAATCCCGCTCTATCACAAAGATCAAATTTACTGAATAATGCATTGGGACCCAATACGAGTAGCATGATGGGTGGTATGAACAACAATATGCAGCAAAATCCAAATTCAATGTTTGGTGGTAGTTCAAGCAGTACAGCAGGAGTTGGTGGTGGATTTGGTGGAAACAATACTAGCAATAATCCGTTGATGAGAGGAAATCTGAATCAGAATCCGTTGAGCGGTGGTATGGGGAACAATCCTTTGGGAGGCGGTGGCAATCGGCCATTAGGTGGAGCTCCTTTAGGCGGTGGTATTCAACCGAATCCAGGTCAAATGAGTCCGACGAAAAACATAGGACAAGTCATTAATAGACAAGGGGGTGATTTGAGTGGAGCTAATGCTGGCCTCGGCAGTACTACGAGTCAACCTCTGATGACAGATCAATGTTGGCAAAACAGTCCTTATCCAGCGATATTAGCAAAAAACAGCACAAACACTGTGGACAATACTTCGTCTTTACTGGTGGGAAATGCGCCAAGTAGTAGCAGTACTGCGAAAGCAACGATAGCACCGACATTGTTAGAGTATCAGAAATTCTATGGTATTAGTGCAGAGATTTTGAAATACAGGAAGGCATTGAAAAAAACAGAATGGTTTGTGTTTTTGGGAGTGTTACCATTGCAAGAAGAGGGAAGTAGTGGTGGGGAATCTGGTGCGAAGTTGGAGGATATTAGCTTGACGGACGATGCGAAAACTACAGCAGAAGAATCCGCTGACTTACTTGGTGGTACAGATAGTCCGAAAGGAACTGAGAGAGCAACTGCTGCTACGGACACGAGTCCTGCTAAAAAATCTCCGAGGACACTCCAAGAAGCATGGACGGCAACACTTTCAAAACTCCGAAACGAATACAAACAAATCAAAGAGATGTACAAGATAGATTTGCAGAAGACAGTGGCCAAAGCGGGCGCAAATCCAACAAAATTCAATCCGCTGAGTAAGGCGCAGGATAATCCGTGGGAACAGATCGGTGAGGATGAAGAGTTGATGAATGAAATATTGAAAGATGTGGAAAGAACGTATTGTGTTTGTGTTAACTTTCTAATTTGGATAAATTCTTGAAAGAGGAAATGCGCATGCGACTAGTATTTTGCCATTTTGCCATAATAGTATTTTGCGTATATGGCGACTTACATAGAAAATCCACGGAAATCGATCTGAAATGAAAACAACATCAAATTCGAAACAATTTATCAAAACAGGTATTCCGATCGTGAATTGTTTTGCAGACCAGAAACTCGAACAATCCTGCAACAAGTTCTATACAATTGGTGTAAACAATTCAATCCATCAAAAAAAGCTTCGGATTCTTATAGACAGGGCATGAACGAGATATGCGCGATAGTGTATTTGGGTTTTTGGCTGTCGTTTTCTATGTCTCATTGGTTGAGTTTCCACAAATGCAATTTGGTTCGGATGAAATCTGAGCAAAGTCGTGCGATCAAATGTGGCATATCCATTTAGATTTCCATGTCAATCCAAAAATGAAAAACATTCCATGCAGGTATCAAGTTGCATTCGACAGTTCGTACAAATCCGATACAAATGAGTTCCTCAAGGATTTCTGTTCGCCGCAACACGTTGAAGCTGACACATTTCTGTTATTCAGAGCTCTGATGAGTATTTTTGTGGATATTTAGTTGGTGGGGATAATGATTATCAGTGGTTGGTGATTTTTTATCAAAGTTGAGACACTTCTTCAGACTGAGACAATTAATTTCATTCAATTTCCGCAGCTGTAGGTAGACTTTTGAGACCCAATCAGGCAACGATAGTTGAAAAAATTTTCAAAAAAAATCTGTCATGATATCAATACAAAACACAGGTCACGGTATAGCACCATTATTTGCAGTTGCACCGCCTCCAAAAGTCACAGCGAAAGAAAATGCCTTTGGAAAACAAGAAATCGAAGTGGAAAATCCACAGACTGCTATTCTGAAAAAATGTGAATATATCATGCAAACATTGTTGAAAAGAGTATTTCTATTGGGGAGTTTGTGATTGACATTCTTGTTAATACTTTTTGATTCATTTTCATGGATAATCATTGATTACGAACAATATGATGACAATTTACGCTTGGCTACTAAATGCAATGAGGTGGTTCAGTTAGTTACTTGACCAGAAAGCTTCTGCGCATATGTTGAAATTTAGCATTGTCTGATTAAATATAGACTGCAAATTTGCATAAATCCTGATATGTGTGTAAATAGATTCAGCCAAAAATGTTTTGAAGTCCAAAAAAAACTCCCTTCACAGGAAGATCCCGAGGTATACAATCTGCTCGTCGAAACTTACTCAATACCGCCTCAAGTATTCCTACTTCGTTGGGTTAGGCTGTTATTCTGTAGGGAATTTAAGGTGGAAGACACGGTTGAGTTATGGTCAAATCTATTTCAAGATGCATGTGTAAATGGAGAGACAGAAAATTTCAGTCTCGCAGATTATTTTGCTTTGGCGATGATTCGGTATTATATTGGGTTTGGTTGTGAGTTTGCAATTCGTCAAGTTGCAGGGTGTCCATAGCATATGATATAATAGTTGTAGATTGGAATTGAAAATTGGCAGATTTTTTGAAATCATTTATATCAAAGGTGAAAAAAAACAAACAGGCACGTCCGTGATGAACTTCTGAAAGGCGATGAAAGTGCAGCAATGCGATGTCTAATGAAATATCCAGAGAACAGCGAAATTGTTAAACAGCTGACAAGACTTTGCAAAGCTATTCGTGCAAAGCAAGAACCAGGGAAGATATCGGTATTCATGTTTAATTTGTTGAGTGGGAAACACTGTGGCGATTCATTCAGATGCAGCTTTTGTCAGCTATGTGAATTTCTACAATATTCCCAAATTCGATATAACGAGCTATTTATTAGTCACGTGTGAAATTAAATACAAAACCAAAAAGTACCCAACAAAACACAACAACAGTGTGGCGAAACAGCAGCTTATCTTCCACCCCGAGCTAATATGCCAATGGGAGCACCAACGGCACTGAACGCAGGGCCAGGTGGTGCTAACTCTGGCTTGAGCAATCCACTATTGACGCAAAAACAGCAGCCTGGAAGCAATTTCGGAGGAGGCGGCCTCGGTGGTCCAGGTGGAGCAGCAGGGTTTGGTGGAGGGCCAGTTACGTTTAACCCAACGCCACTAGGAGGTGTTCCACCGGGAGCAGGTGGATCACTAGGAGGTATGTCTGGTATGGGAGCTGGTATGTCTGCAGGACAAAATCCAACAAATCCTGCATTCAATCCCTCCAATCCACTGGCAAAACAACAAAATCCGGCATTAGGAATGCAAGGTGGAGCTACGAATCCACTTTTCAAACAACAGCAATTTGCACCACAACAACACAATATGCCTGGTGGTCTAGGTGGACCAAATACGATGCAAGGCTCTTCCAACAACAATCTTCCCACTTCCAACGCCGAATTTCTGAAACAACAAGAAGAGCTCCAAATGTGGGCACAACGTTACAACGAGCTCAAGGCAAAAGCACAACAAAAAGTCGAGGAACTCCAAAGGGAGAAGGCGCAACAACAGAGTGAGATGAGTAAATTGAATGAAAGAGTCTTTAATGCTGAGAAAGAAAAAAAGGAAGCGGTCAGGGTGACCGAAGATCTAACGCTGGAAAAGCAGATTCAAGAAGAAAAAGCAAAAAGCTTGGCGAAACAAATGAGTGCGATGAAAAACAAGTCGTTATTTGGCGACGATGCTGAAGATGATGCGTTTGGAGATGCAACGGGTAAGAAGAAAGACACGGCTGGGCTTGAAGACACGACAACCGCGGCTGTGGACGCGGCGAATCAAAAAGTTAGAGATTTGACCCAGCAAGTACGGTCGCTGGAAGATGCAAAAAGTAATCACGAGTTCCAAATGAAACAGCTCCAAGCGGAGAAAGCCAAGGAACTGGAGGACTTGAAGGGTCATGCAAAACAAAAAATCGACGAATTGAAGGCGCAACTTGAATCTGCCGTGCAAGGGGGTTCAACTTCTGCTTCATCTGATGGAGCAGCAGGGACTACTGCAGAAATCGAAGCTCTGAAAAAGGAACACAAAGAAAAAATGGACGAACTCAACATGCATGCTCGTGAAAAAATGACCGAGTTGAAACAAGCAAAAGAGCAAGCGATTGCTGACAAAGAGAAAGCCGAGAAAGCTCTGGCAGACGAAAAAGCAGCAGCCCTGAAGAAAGAAGTTGCCAATGCGGCGAGTGTATTCGACGATGATATTGTACTAGGGGCAAAACCCGCAGCTACTTTCACTGAGGAGCAAGTCGAGGAGAAACTTAACACACTACGCTCCGAGCACGAAACGGTTCTAACCGATGTGAAAGCACATGCAAACGCAAAAATCGCCGAGCTCAAGGAAGACATCAAACATCTCAATGAAGTTAGCCAGAAACATATGGTAGGTGGTTTTGACAAGGAAAAGGAAGCGGAAAAAGAGAGAGCGTTGCTCAAAGACCAACTGAATGAGATGACTCTGGCCATGGATAAATTTAAAAGTGAATCAGCAGAGGCGCTGGCATTGTCAAAACAAGAACACACAGCAGAATTGGCGAAAGTTCGTGAACAGCTTTCAGTGAAAGCACTCGTTGTGGATTCGTTGCAGGAAATGCCGCATGATGAACATGTTGATACAATGAAGGGAGAATATGAAACAAAAATTAAGGTGATGGAAGATGAGATGGAAAATTTGAAGGAGGAATTGAAAGTCTCGACACGTGAAAAAACAGAACACGAAACTGAGTTGATGATTGCCAGAAAACAATTGGCCGAGTTGACTGCGACGAGGGAGCTCGCGTTAGAGCAAAATCAAATCAATGTGACGAAAGCAGTGGAAGAACGAATGATGGCAGAGCAAGAATTGATGTTTGCGAAAAAATTCGACGACAAAATATTTGCGGCGAAATTGGAATTTGCGCGGGAATTTGAAAATGTAATTGGTTCCAAATACCAGATGCAATTTCAGAAACAGCTGGCATTGCAAGAAAGTCTGCACAGTGCAGAAAGTGCAACTCAAGAACAGATGATTGAACGGTTATGGGAGGCTGTGAAGGGATTGCAAGAAGGCTACAAAACTGAATTCGATCGCGAGCTGGTCGAGAAGATGGGAGCGTTGCAAGTTAATTTGGACAGCAAAAATGCCGAAGCACAAGGTGCACATGCAGAATTGGCAAAAGCGAAAAAAACTGTAGAAGATGCACAGCTGGAGTTTCAGAAATCGCAAATGCAAATCCAGGAATTGACAGAGCACGCAGATTCGCACAAAAAAGCATTGGAAGAGTTTAAAAAGAACGCCAGTGGCGACCAAACGAATCAAGAAGAGCGGATAAATGTGTTGAAGCAAGAACACGAAGCACAAATCGAAAGTTACAAATCCCGAGCACAAGCGGCTTTTGATGAAAAAGATCAACAACTAGAGCAAATAACGCAGCAAAAATTAACGATCGAAGAGCAATTGCACAAGGTCACGGCGGAAGTCCAGACAAAAAATGAATTGTTTGACATGGAAAGAGTAAAATTGGAAGAAAAAGCGCATGAGGAGTTGGAAAATTTCAAGGCGCTAGCGAGGACAAAAATCGAACAAACACAGGAATACTACGAATTCCAGATCAAGCAAAAAGACGAACAATTAGCTGCTGCAGCTTCAGGTGGAGCAGCGCCAGCAGCACCGCAAGTTGACACCAGTGCGAAAGACGAAGAAATCGCGAGATTACAATTTGAACTTGATTCTGCGAGACGGGAAAAGAATATGAGTGTGGCGCGGGCAGAAGAGATGCGACTAGAAATGACAAGATTGCAAGAAGAAGTGCGGGGTCTGCAAGAGCAAGCTGCTAGTAATGGAAATCAAAATGTAACTGGAGGTGTTAATGCAGCGGCCGCAGATCCTTCTGCTGATGGTGGTGACCTTCTAGGCGGGGGGGATCTTTTAGGCGCATCAGGAGATGGCGATGGTTCAGGGAAATCCAAAGGCGCCATGTCACAAGCCGACATTGATAAACTGTTTGCCGAAATGGAGGATGATATGTTGTAATGCTGTGCGCAGTTTGGCGTTTAATAGTGTCGGACGCGTTTTTCACAAGAACAGTACTGGTATTTACCCCAGTTTCACCCGAGCCCATAAGTTCTCGACCCTGCACAAAAAGTCTCTTCAACCCAAAATTGTATGTTTATTTACTAGCCAAATGGCTATAGTCATTGATGAGACTCTTTCGGCGCATAATAAAATTCTCCGTAAAGAGAACATTTGTCCCGGAGAATCGAAACTTTTTCATAATTGGCGATAAATTGCAGCACCGTTTGTACATAATTTAACATAGTAATGAGGAGAGCAATGCATTGTTGATATTTATTGATCCATGCATTGAAAAGATATCATATATTGACGGAGGACATTTGAATCAATCTGTAATACTAGAAGATTCCACCTGCGGAGATGGCATGCAAGTGTGTAACAAGAATGTTGTGTTCCAAGAGCGTCATGTGAAACCCTTGCCAAGATCAAATATGAATCTTTTTTGTGAATCAATCGTTGAATTCCATTCTTCTTCTCGATCGTGTCGGAATTGGTGGTCTGTCAAAGATCACGCATGGTATAAAACCAATTTCAACCAAATTTCAACAGATTAAGATTGTCAGAAAGAAATTTGTAAATAGATGGCATAATCTCGTGACATTCAGTTTAGTAAAATCACGAAATGACAGCGATAAGCATGACCATGATACTAACCGCATTTCTGATGTTCTTCTCCTCCCATAACTTCGTCTTGTCAAAGAAGTTGTCAATGGAAGGTTATTATGCGGCGGAAAATTGTAGTTCCATGTTAAGCGACGATGCTAGTCCTGCAGCCGAAGTTACATTAAGAGAATCAAGTAAAGTTCCTTTACTACCACATGGTAAGAGAAAAAAGAGCACAGAGGAGCAAATGATCCTCCGCGTCGATGAGAAAGAAGATGGCGTTGGCGACGCAAATAAAGAGCAAATAATACCAACTCGTCAGATCAGTACTGGCGAGCTATCATCAGTTGATGGTGCAAAAAGTCGCGCTGAGTCTGCAAAAAGTAATTCCAATGATTCACGCGAGGCAGACTCAGGGGATGTGTCACGTCAAAGTTCTGCTATGAGCATTGAACCACATAATGCATCTCTTCTTGGCGCCGAGGGTGTCATTCCTGAACGATGTGGATCGAGAAGTTGTTTCACAATTCGGAAAACTCCTTCTCGTGATTATAGTGCAGAATTCGGACTTTCAGGATATAAGTTTTTACCACCGAAAAGCAGCGCGTCCAATGAAAAAACACACACCAAGCTACACAGCAGCAATGAAGTTCATTCCCCTCGGAAGCAGGATAATAGCACAGTATTGTTACTAAGCACGGCAAGGGGTAGTGGAAATAACGAGGTTGTCGGTGATGTAATATCAAGTGAGTCTACTGCCCGAGCCTCTCCCAAAACCAAATGGAGGAGTGTCACGACTAAAGCATTGAGCGCAGAGCGTTCCGCTGCGCCCCGTGTAACTAGTCACACTGCGTCATCATTGCTGGAGCCAAGCCTCTATTTGACAACTACCGCTATTACTGCAAGTGTGACGAGTCCGATGTTGCAGCTGCGTTTGGCAGTTCGGGCTCTCGAAGTTTGTAGGGAGATCGTACGACATGCACGTGTTCATTTGAGTTTTGGGCGTGGTAATACTAATAGGGGCGCAGATGATGCAAATCATCATAATTCAACAGGTAATAATTGGGAAGAAAATAAGTCAGCTGCGTGTGTCTTGAGCAGTCAACTGGAATCGGTTTTGTCCGAGGCTTTGGTTTATAATAATCAGATTCACAACGACGGAAGTTCAACGCAAGATTCAGCACAAGATTCAGCTTTAGTATCACCAAATCTTTCCCAGGCTTTAGACTCCGAAACTCTACTATTTGTTAACGCCGCAAATCATTTACTCTCAAGAATGAATGATATCACGGAAGAATCGAATCCGCTACAAGCTTTGATTGATAAATATGAAACGCAACTATATGAGTTAGCAAGAAAACTTGGTGGTGATAATGGATACAGTAATACTGCAACTACTGATATTAGTCGTGGTGTAAGTGGTGTGAGTTCTTCTGCTGGTGTTGGAGGATCTGGTGACATAGGCAGTCCAGTTTCAGGTGGTGAATCTGGTTCCCCTCAAAACAGAAGGAAGTTCTGGAACGCCACGAAGAAACCTTGGTGGTGTTGTCGTAGGTACAGAGAAAAAATTACAAGAGAGATTGTAAGTATAGAAGAGGCTTTGGTGGGACTAAGGGAAAGGAGGGAATTGCTAAAACTACAATATCAAGAAGCTATGGATGAGTTGGAAAGGATTTCGGATATAGAACATGTTAGAATGTCAATGAGTATGAACTTTAGTGATGATGGTGATGGTGCAATAGCGATTGTAAATGATGAAAATACGAGTGAGGTTGTGGAAACCACATGATGATAATGTAGAATGGGTTTTTTGGGCTTTTGAAATTTTAATGCAACGGCACAAGGTACTAATAATAGATAGGAAAATAAATAATAAAAGAAATTTCGAATCCAATTGGATATTAGATATACTGAAAGCGTCTGCAACACTGGGGCGATCTAAGGATCAGAACTATGGCGAGTGGTTTTTATACGGATGTCTGCAACATGTGACTGAATGATGAATCGAATTTACATCCGTTCAATCACAATGAAAGTGATTTTTGAGCCATGGAATCGATAATGGAAGCGAATTTTGAGAAGAGTGATTTTTTGAGTTTGAAGTTTTCGTTACCGGTAAGTATGAATCTTCATCGTTCTTCGAACAAGATATACAGTGAATGAAGTAAAAGTAATGGGTGTCAGGGTCTTGGTGGTGAATCGATTCACAGCGCTACGCGCATTATGATGTGGGTAAGAATGTGTTGGATTTAGTGGAGTTCTGTAGTACAATCACGTCATGAAAGATCATTTCGCACATTGCACATCAGAAATTCTCATTTACACGAAAAAGCCCACCTTATTACCCTAATACGTCGCGTTTCTGCGGCGTCTTTTTCTATTTTTCGTGTTTGATTAGTTTATCTTTTGTGAGATGAGTTCTTCTCTAATAATTTCTAAATGTTTTGTGATGATTGATGGAAAACGATTTGTGGTTTGGTTGAGGTCTTTTTCTAAATAGAGATTTTGCAAAAACAATGTTCGCTCCTCCAAAACGAATCCAAGAATTCCGTCAGCAAGCATGGACTCGCGACCCGAGGCTTCCCAAAGAAGGTGTAGGCGCCAGCACACTCCATCAACAAAGACAGCGAAACACCACAAAAGGACGAGAGGCTTCGAAAAGAGTGATAATTCGTTATAGAAGACTAAAGCGTGATAAAAAACGCGATGGTAGGCGCGGCAGAGGGGATGCGGAATTGTCTGAAAGCGGAAATTCCGAGGAGTTTGATTCCGAACCGGAAGAAGAAGACAATATTCGCCGCCAAATCCAAGAAAAATTCAAGGAGGTATGCGAGAAAGACCGGAAAAACGTCGAGGACTACTACATGGATCTCATGTGGGAAGCTGCGGAAAACGGCGATGCACTCTTTGAAATTTCGAAAGAGATTGTGCTCGAAGCTCCACTAAGAAGAAACGGCGATGTTTATCCCGTATTCCGACACCAAATGGAGGATTTTAGTGTGATGGAGAAAGAGTTCTGTCCAAGCGTTCTGGAAATATTGAGTGAGCATTTCCGCTGGCCGGAGAAGCAGGAAAAGAAACTCCCCTTCGCAGTGTTTCTGTTCGACGAAGACACCAGATTTATGGACGAAGAGGAAGAAACCGAATCGGATCGGGAAAAACCAAAATTGAAAGAGGAGACAGAATCAGAATCAGAGTATTCCGATGCCAGTGTCGGAACATTTATCTCACTTCGCGCTCGAAACAGGCTTGAGCTCCGAGACCGAAAGCCACCACGAAAAAAGTTTATGCCATGGCTCAACCAAAAACGCATTGAAGAACAATTAGTCGAGGGAAGATGTTACTTCACAATCCCCGATGTTCTGGGTGGTGGCGGAGAGCAGCGCGGAAAACCACCTGTCTGGAAACAATGGACAGTGTGTCGGGATTCGTATAAGAAAGCTCGAACAACGAATTGGAGTGGAAAAAAATACCGGGAAGAGATGGCTCTGCTCGAGGAAAAAGAAAAAGAAGACAAATCCAAAATAATGATGAACATGAAACCAGCCGCAGATCAATGGAAAAAAGGAAAATGCACATTTCAAATGCCGGAGATTTTAGGTGGAGAAGACAAGGGTAAGGAACCATTTTGGAACAAAAATACCGACCAATTTATGCACATGATGTGCGAAAAATATCCACTGGTTCCGTTGGTGGATAAAAAGAAAGGTGAACAGCTAACGCCCTGGGAATATCGTGGAAAAATTGAAGATTTAAAAGCGCAGCGGGAATATGTCCGGGTTCAACGGGAAAATGTGAGGCAAACAGGGAATTTGTTTTTGTTGATTAGAGTTGGATTATGTAAGAATATTGTGCTGCCGCAGCCTAAAGTGGAAGAGGTACCTGCGGACGCAGCACCTGCAGAGGAAGAAGCTCCACTCGAACCACCAAAGAATCCCGACGGTAGTATCGATTGGGATGCATATCGTCATTTGCAAAATGAACGGCAGAAGAAGGGAATGGGGAAAAAACCAGCACCTGCGATGGGTAAAAATCGACCAAAGCGCGCCAATATGGGTCCACCGAAAAAACAGTGGTTCTACCTGGAAGTAAAACCGGGGAAATATTTACCGAGTTGGCGTGGGGGTTCTCTCGAATTGAAAGAAGGCGAATCCGACATCACATTCAAGCAAAAAACCGAGCTCCACGCGGATCCAGATAATGTTCGTGGTATAACGTTTCAATTGTGGAAATCCGCGGATCCATTGGCGGACCAAATCCAGGGCCAGGGAACGATTACGATGGATGAATTGTTGGCTTGTAAAACTGGAATGATAAAAACAAAAGTTGTGCTGGGTGAATATCCGGGGACGGAGTATAAGAAAACATTGGAAGTAGAGTTGGGGTATAAAGCGTTTTTTGAATCAAGATTGCCATGGAATGAAGGACATAAATGTTATAAAAGTACGACGAAGGAAGGGAATATGAATTTTGATTATAAGAATAAAGGTAAAAAGAAGAAAGGACATTAACTCACTGAGCCGCGGTTGAAAGACTTTAATGTGAATGGTTTTCAGAATTGACGTTTTGGAATTCATTTTGCCATGTTCAGCAAAGTGCTCAGTGCGGCTTGGTCTGCGTTTAGCATATATGACGTCAACTAGAGTTGAGAGTAAAACACGTTGAGTAAATGGTGTTCGGTTGGAGGAGAAGACTATGCGAGTGGTGTGAAGATTATCACTCGAGTTGCATGTGCCATTTAGTCTGCGTGACCCAGAAACCGAATTCATGCAGACATCGTGATTCAAATCATTCAGTATAGAGTTTTGTGTGAGTTTCCATGTCAACTATAGCAAGTAAGAATCTAATAATTCAGAAATTTTATAGTAGTGAGTCCACCTCAATAATAAGTTTCCAATTAAGCAAGAAAACCAAAACAATATGACCCTCCTCAGATTATCATGGTCAAATTTCCTGATCACGGCAATACATTTGCAAATTGTCGCAGTGAGCGCCGCGCAAACTTCGACGAGTAGTAGTACATCTACTACTAGTGCTGCCACCACCAGCGTCAGCAGCACGACCATCACCAGCAGTACCACCATTGCCACGACCACCACAAGTACCGCTGCTACTATTTTCACACAAAGTATTGCCTCAACGGTCGCATCAAACACGACCGCAAATTTCACAACAGCGGCGACCACCACTACAACCACCACCACAACGCTACCGAAAAATCGATACAGAAAATGTACAAACGAGTGTCTATTCGCAAGAGATGGATTTTGTGACGATAGAACGCTCAAAATGGGTGGAGGTCTTCTAACACGGAATACTCTTGTGGCAGTTAACGCGGATGGTGAGTCTGATATAATGACAAACGCAGGGACTCTCATAACCGGTCGTCGTGAGAGAAGTTTGCAAAATGTTGTGGGGTCGCAATCTACGACTGATATAGATCTGTTAGTAAATGGCACAAATTGCACTAACGACACTGGAAGTGACAGTCTACTAGATGATGCGAACTGCACCAACGCCACAAATGACGCTACAAATATTGGAAACTTTCTCAATGCTGCAAATGTCACGAATGTCACAAATCTTACAAGCACTACAGATGTGGAAACCACTGAGGACTATCTCAACAGACTAGTAGTCCCCGATCTAGTCTGTGAAGTTGGAACCGATTGTACTGATTGTGGAGAGAGGATACTGGAATCTGACGGGCAGATAACAATACTGATACAAGAGCAAACTGACGAGGAAATCAGCGCCAATGCCACAACAGCAGAGCGGCAGAGGGAACAAGCTTTAACGGCTGTACCATTCAGACAGCCGCCGAGTTTGTCGCAACAATGCGTAAATGAATGTCCCGAAATTTCACATTTAATGGAACTAATCCCGGGCGCCGGAATCAGTTCCTTAAAAGTACAGCGAACTCGAATCGGCCAGCTCGAACCAAGATACTACATCGATCAGTTATGTGCGCCGATATTGTTGATATTGGATTGTATATTGAGATCGACGGCAACATGTGGACAATTGCGTGGACTATTGGATACGTTATGCGTGAGTGTAGGGGTGGATTGTGAAATCGAGGGAGTAACAGCGATGACATCGAAAGTTTTTGATAGTTGTACGAAGGTGGGGTATAAGACGGGTAGCGGTGCTTTACCTGCGAGAACGCATGGGAGCATATTGGGAGTTCTGAGCATAACATTTTTGATGTTGTTTTTCACATATGAGCATGGGATTATTTGAGAACTTGTTGTTGCGTTTTTGCATAAATCGGAAATTTGAAAATGCGTGGAGACCGATGAGCTGTTCATATATTGGATGGTGATAATCACAGGAGTTGGAACTGGGTGTTCATTGTTCAACGCGTATCCGTTACCAATTTCTTCTGATTTTCATTGTCTCAAAAGTTTTTTGAGTAAAGAATAGTCTGTGCCATTAGATTTTGGGTATAGTTAATGATCACCGTCTGGAATTAAAAGCAATACCATATTCATCATGACGTCGAGAATCCCGAAATTTCAGAGGTTCGCAAGTCTTCTATTCATCGTCATATTCTCTGCATTCCTGAATCATCATGCAGAGGGTGACTCAGGGGAGGAAAGCGCGGAAGCACAAAATGAAGCTCTAAGCTTCAAATCCGACAAACGCCGATTGCGTTTTCATACGCTAATCCAAGAAGAAGAGAAATATTTGCACGACATCGACGAGGAAACCGGCGTTGCGAAATCATATGACACAGTTCGCAAGCACACAATCGAAGAGGAACTCCGAGATTTCTTCTCGCTGCTCCGTCCCGATACCGTCGGCACAGTCGACGGCCTAGAACTAGAATCCAAACTCCAAGAAACATTGAACAACTTTTCCGGCATCCGCGCGCAGTGTTTCAACGTATTGGCTTCGTTGGAATATTTGATGTCGGTGTTGTTGGACCGGAATTTCGAAGTGGATCAGGATCATTTCAATATCGATGCACAAGCGGTAAGTCATAACGCAGCGATGTCGTTGAAAAATGATGTATTGTTGAACGAATATAACGAAGTTGCCGGCATGGAAATACTCTTCCAATACGCTGCAAAACGATATAGATTGGTAAAGAGTTATATGAACATCGTGGTTCATACTGTATTGTTTCAGCCGCATTGTTACAATAATGAGCTGAGGCTGGTGATTTTGAAAGTGTTTGTGAAAGAGTTGAAAGATTTAGATACAGAATACGATAAAATGCAATTCTTCATCGTCTGGCGAAACACGTACACAGTTGGGGAAGCGTTTCGATTAACTGAACACGCTGGAGCGTTGGTATCGTTCATGCATCAAAGTTTGAGGCCATTGTTCGAGTTGCAAACCGACGGAATCTTGAAGACGATAATGAAAAAACGCCAAGCTTTGCAGCAGAATAGAAGGGGGCAGAACACAGAATACAGAGAAATAGGACACGATTGGCGACGGGAAAATGATGATGGTGGATTTCTGGACTTCTTCAATTTGTACCGTAGTACGTTTAAGGAATGGATTTGCGATCATGGGCTGATTCGAGGAGTTATCAAGATGTTTGCGCATAAATATGATTCGTTGGTAGATTTAGGTGCTGGTGGGGGGCATTATGTAGAGTATTTGCGGACTGGATTTGGGAATATTGCAGCGTTTGACGCAAGTCCGATAGTAGAAGAGAATCTGATTCGAAGTAATGTGCCCGTGAAGGTCGGGGATCTGGCAAGTGATAGGTTTTATTTTGAGAATTTTGTTGACAATGATACAGCAGATTCAACGGCGGAACCAGATTCGTCAACAACAGAAACCAATGCTCCGAGTTTAAACGAAAATACGCAGCTGCTATCGGTCGAAGTTTTTGAAAAGAGCATAGAGGACAATGATACAGACAAAAGCGAAAATCATGCGGTAACAGTTTCAGAAGACGGCGACATGACGGAAGATAGTAGTGGTGCACAGAAAGCTCGTGTTCAGCGACTTGTCACATCTGGTAAGCAATACGAAATCGTCTTGTGTATTGAAGTAGCGGAGCATCTGGCCATCAGTGAGGAGCGAACTTTCATGAAAAATCTATATTTGCTCACAAAAAACATTCTGATTATATCATGGTCGAACGATCGAGTGAATGAACACCACAGAAATCCGAAATCGAAGGATGAGGTCGTGAAGTTTATAAGCGAATTCGAAATAGATGATTGTGCAGATGGGGAAACGGGGGGAATGAGCACAATGAGCACATCTGCGGCAGGAACAACAACACAAATATCAAATCCGAAGGAACTTGGCTTGAAGAAAATTTGTCCGGAGTTAGGTGGCAAGAAAAGATTTCGACTGTTGGAGAAAGAATCAGAAATGTTGAAGGATTACGCTACAGTGAGTTGGATCAAAGAAAATGTATTGGTTTTTGTAAAAGAGTAATTCCGTTAGACAAAAAGAAAATCGATCTCCAATAAATTTTCACAGACGAAGCGACAAAGTCAATGCGGGTCGTGTTGCGATTTCTCAATTGGTTTTTGGCTTTTGGAATAAATTCCGTCGTTACATGCAGCTCATGATTCATTCAGATGTTGAGTTCAGGTTCATTTTCCAGGAATATTCGATTCATTGCAAATTCGGGTTCTTCAGAAAAGTTTTTCAAGTTGGATCTTTCGGTTTTTTGGAACAGTATCATCACAATTGGTTAAATTTCTAAAATTATTCGAAAGCAATTGTCGTCGTCGTCCTCGTATATATCAATCGTCTTCTCGTATTGATTCAATTCGCAATTTAAACAATTGGAAACTTTGCTTGATCAATGGGAATTTTCCATCATATTGATTTCGAACATCATCCATAGCAGCCGGGATATTTTACAAACTTACAAGTTTTCTACTACAAGCAACACCAGTAGCTCTGAGTCCAACTAGCTTAGGTAAAGTTGTAAGCGTTACATGGAAGTTCAGTAGTTTAATAATAATCGGAATTTTCCAATCCAGAAAAACCATGTCGCCAAGTGAAATTTTCATCTTCAACAGAAGAAATCAAATCCATCCAATTAGCCAAACGAAACGAAATTTTGAAAAGGTATTGCATTGTGAATTCGTTTTTGATGATTGCATTGTGATCATCATTTGGTGATAATTGTGTTGATTCTGACAAGTGCAAACGCATCGAATTTGATTATGTTGTCAGGGTTTTTATGCATTTACAAAATGAATAACACAGGTGGCAAAGAATTCTATGATGAAATTTTTGGTCCTCTATGTGACAATTGTAATCATCAGTTTTGTAGTGGTGGATGCAGTGCCGCCGCGGGAACAAAGTCAAGCCGCCAGGGAAGCAGGACGAAACTTGCTAACAAGTCTGGACGACAACACTGCTGCTACGAGAGTGGAAGAGACAAGTCTGGAGACAAATGATGCATCACCGCCGGAAATACCACGCACGCTTTTAACAACTTACACAAGGACGAAGGACATGACTACTACGAAAATGGAATTGCCCACTGACATTGACGAGACTGCAAAAAAGAGAGTCATCGACAAATTCCATCTCATGTTGCCAAAATCGCCTGCCGAAACAGAAAATTCTGTCGCAAACCGAGAAGCAAACATAATACAAAAAATCCTTAAAACTACTGATGGCACAGTTCAAGTGCGCCAACCCGCTCTATGGGTCCCTCCAGAAAATCTTACGGCTTGGATGCAGCGTGGTGGTAGTTCCTCCGGATCGTCTACTAATCAAGACTCAAGGGAGGAGTCCCGATTTGGTAGTTCTTCTGGAGCGTCTGCTAGAGTGTTTCGGCAAGATCCAGCACGCATGTCAGCACACGGTTTCAAACACATTAAAACACGATCGATGCCCACAGGTCTTCTGGATTCTCATACTTTTGAACTACCGGAAAAACTTTTGAACTACCGAAATCCAAATCATGATTTAAGAGGGGAGACGACAGACCCAGGACCACCTGGTAAGTATTCAGAATTTCCGCAACAACAGGCGAAAAGTCAAAGTGCCCCTGATGAAAACACCAACAATACTGATACCAATACGAGCGAGCAAGATGAACATCATAGTAAGATGAATTATATTGACTCGAGCAAGCAAGCTGACTTTCGTGATACGAATGAATTATTGCCAGAAGTTCCATCAGTATGCGAAGTGCCAGACTCCAGAGAGGGTCCGAGTATGGCAAGAATAGGAACAAGTGCACCCACGGGACCAACACCGTTGAGGGAGTACAGTAATCGAATTGTAGTCGAATCTGGAACACCACAACATGATGATCCTAACAGTTACAATGAGAATTTGTGCAGAGCGGGGATGGCACCGCCATTCAGCATAGATAGCGTCTTTTCTGAAGCGCCACAATATAATTTGCTGCAAGTCGACAGCGCTGATGGCAGACACAAATTTCCACCACATGGTGGTATGCCACGACTCGAAGAAGGATCCGACGGTCCTGCATGTGGCGGTACTGAATGTTCGTTAGTAGGAGAGCGGTGTGTAATGATGTGAAATTGTGAGGGGGTGTCAGTTATTAGCAATGGGAATATTAATCAACAGGGGAAGACTGCACATGAAAATTATGCGAAGAAGTTTTGTAGCGGTATATAATAGCGAACAGAGCTTTGACGCGATCATTTAATAGAATGCCAATGGCAATACACAAAATTCAAATTGCCGTAATTATATTGTAAAATCAGGTTTGTCAAAAAGTGATAAATTCCGTTAGTCTGTCGCAGCAAGTATATAACAATCGAAGAACAGATGTTCAATGGCAAGAATTATGATAGTAATACAAGTGAAGTCCGGGATTTTTGAAACTATGCTGATATTTTGATCAACAAGCGAGACCAGCTGGAAGCATCGCGAGTAAATTGAATACGACCAAACTTCATGAAGCAACACGATCGAGTGGCCATTCTTCATCCGACAGCAAGTTAGTACTACACGCAGGAACACTGGAAAAAAATGCAAAATTTAGTTTTAGCAGTCGTTAATTACAAAAACTGAACTTAACAACAATCATCGTAAATCGACCGATACTATAGCGAATATAGCTTATATAGCCTATCAATTTGTCTGAATCAATATCAAGTATTATATACGCAATTTAAAAAAATACAATCTTAACAATCGCATCATATAGTATATGCAAAAGATTGGTTTCGTACACAAACATTTTGGTTAAGGCGCGTCATATAATACAGCGATATTGGTAATAGAAGAAATTTCAATGCACCCCTCTGGACCAACTAGTAGTATTTCAATCAGTGGACAAGTATTAACTTAATTCGGACAAGCGACCGGTAGTGTCATTTTTTCCATCATGATAAGGTGATGATTATTATTTGTTAATCATCAGCTACGTCTTGTCATGATGATTTAGTCGTCCAAACGAAGTTACAATTTTTGATGTCTGTTGCGCAAGCTCTCAACATTTGACATGATATTATATACGTAGTGGAACTAGTGATAGTCATTAATGCAATAACTAATAGCGGAAGCACACGCTGCATTTTTTAGATGCAGAAAAAAAAACTGTAACAACACTAACTTCTCAAAAAAATTTTCTGAAGAAGTAGTAGTCTCCTGCGACTGGATACTTTTATGACTGATTAAATGCAAAAAAAAGTTGGCGATCCTACTATGTAAATCTCTGAATATTAAACCTTATTTTGGCCTCTCTTGGATTATAAGATCCAGCTATTATAAACGTTTCTATTCTGAAAAGTATGAAAAGTTTTTCACATTGAGCAGGCATTAGAATTGCGAATATCTGGATATGATCATTGGATTGAGCATGTTCAAGCGTGTTCGGAATGTCTGGGATGGAGTTTGATTTGGATCTTAATGTTTGTGGTATGTCGTTCCTCACATGTTTTAATCCTGATCCAATTCCAAATTTTTTCAGATTGTTTACGCAGAATTTCAAATCACGCGACAAAATGACCGAATATCATCCCACCGTCGATGATCCCAACGATACCCGTTACCAACGGCAACAGAAACTCATCCTCGAAGGAAAAAAATTCTTCTTCGATGCTGAGAAACTCCCCGGTGTGAACATCGAATCCTTGCTCGAAGTTTTCGAGTCCGTCGATCTAGATTCAAATGGATACTTAGATGCGCAAGAATTACGACACATCCTAACTTTACTCGGAGAACGTCCAAGCGATGAAGAAATCGACGAGATGATACGGATGGTCGACGTTGATGGTATGGGACAAGTCGGTTTGGAGGAGTTTATGCGACTTTTCGAAGCGCAAAACATCGTTAGCGAAATGCAAAATGTGAAAATGGGTTCAGATAAGGTGAGGAAAGAAATCGAAGAAGCTATTAAGAAACAAACTGAAGAATCGAAAGCTGGTGCGTTGGCAGCAACACAGAAGAGGGCAAAAGCTCGTGATAAAATGGAGAAAGAACAGGCGAAAGATGCGCGGAAGGCTGATAAAGGCGATACAGAACAGAATTATCAATTGTTGAAACAATTTGGGGTTGCGCCAGCAATGTTGAAGAAATATTATGAAAGATTTTTGGAAGTAGATCGTGACGAGAGTGGTAGCATCAACTACGAAGAGTTTTGTTTAGTACTGGAAGAAGACGATTCTGATGTTGTCCGTGCTTTGTTTGACATTTTCGACTTAGATCATAGTGGCACGATAGAGATGAAAGAATTTATTGTTGGGTTATCAGCGTATTGTTCGACGACGACGAAAGAGGAGAGATTGAAGTTCGCATTTATGATATGCGATTCGGAGAATACAGGGTATTTGGGTAAAGCGGATATTGGAAGGATATTGAAAGCGAATTTTTTGGCACAGCAAGCGAGTGATAAAGATATTGATCGACGTGTGGCGAAAGTTTTTAAAAGTGCGGGGGCAAAGGATGAGATTAGTTTTCAAGAATTTATCGACGTAAGTAAAAAAGTGAGTGGTTTAGT
>Ga0099797_100228_pt1 | contig 36778 bp, 17 predicted proteins | sample Uncmet_Sort48C_1_FD_89871 | JGI IMG/M metagenome (GOLD analysis project Ga0099797, IMG submission 89871) | Marine eukaryotic communities from CALCOFI LINE 67, Pacific Ocean - C012_Sort48C_1 | ecosystem: Environmental > Aquatic > Marine > Oceanic | place: Pacific Ocean: Monterey Bay | collected... | reverse complement strand
CCTACAGCCAGTAAAACGTTTACCGCCTGGTTGATCGATTTTCACTTTTTCTATACCAAACGGCCACAACCAGTCACACTTTCGCCCGCTTGACCCGCGCGAGACATATTTATGACAAACTACTCCGCAGGCGGTGGACAATGCACTTTACGAGCTCGCGAACTTTCGAGTCCAGGCTCTTGCGTTTTCCATGGCTTCAGCTTCGTTGGCTTTCCAATGATCAGCGACACCCGTATCCAATGGATCGTCCGGGTTAGGTGCGGACAGAAGCGCCTGGATACTAAGCAAGACTGTACGCATTTGCAAGGCGGGTGACCACTTGCTCTTTAATATATCAAGGCATATACGGCCTAGTTTGTCAATGTTTGGGTGGTATATTTTAGTCAGAAAGCGCACTTTCGGTGGGACCATAGGGTACTCCGCGGGAAGGAACATTTCCATGGAAAACATGCCACCTTGGTAAGGTGTGTCCTCCGGCCCTTGCAGAGCTACACGAAAGTAACGAAGATTGTCTTCGTACGGGGCACAACTAATTCCCGCAACCGGCTCCTGCTGGAGACGTTGGGTTTCCTTTACTATACGTCGAGGGAGTCCTGCCATAGTATTATTCTTATCAAAAACAAACGAAGCTGGCAGGCCGCGCCAGTCACAACGATACAGACAGACAGAGAGAAAATGCTGATTGAGTTGCTTGGAGTGCATTCTCCGCATTTCTCAGCCGGTCTTTGCACGGCAACGTCTTCCCCCTGCTTCCAGGCGTAGGGTTCTCATTCTCCGTCCGTTCCCGTTCGATTCTTTCTGTACTGTACATGTAATGCAGAATGAATAGTCTATTAATCCCTACTCGATACCGACACCATACTGTCGTGTCTTTCTTGTCTGGTTGGTGTGCATTCAGTGTGCAGTATTATGTGCAGATGTGCAGCATTGATTGGTGTGTCTACGGTTCTCCGAGACCAAAATGAATGAAAGGAGGGCGGGCACTGCGACACACAATCACTTCAGTACGATCCACATATCGTTACCTACTACAACTATAAACTACTCGTAGTCTACCATTTCGTCCTGCACGAACACTTGACGTGGACGGGTTTTGAGTTTTGAATTGCGTTTGATTTGAGGCAACTGCTGTACTTCAAAAAATGTGTGGTGTGTGAGTTGTTCAATGGGCTGTGCACGTCCAGTCCTTTGCGATGTGCGAGGGGTTCTGCTAGGGTGTGTCTCCAACGGACAGGGGGGGGGGAGACTCTTTGATTCTCAGGGAATTGAAGATCGTCCTCGTGGATTCATCCGCATCTCACAAAGTTATGGACTCAACTATCACCCGGCGAGCGAAAGTGAGCAAAGAGCTTTCCTCAAAGTTAATATATTGGGAAATAAAACGGCAGGTGAAGAACGAAATATTAAAACCACAATATGGGAAAAAAGATCTGTCAACCTTGATCCCGAAAGTGATGGAGGATATGGGGCTGACCACAAAACTCAGGAACTCTATTTACGAAATATATCATCGAACAAATGGGGGGGTCCCCAGCACCATAGCGGCTGCCACGTCGAATAAGGTTGCAGGGGGTACGTCGGGGGCAGGTAAGCGAGTGGACCACGAGAGTGAGCTAGATACCATCAAAGAAGCCCGGAGACAATGGGAGGAGGGAATTTGCGAAGAATTAAACGCACTGGGATTAGAACAGCACAGACCACTGGCGCGGTCTCGCACAAACATGACTACCCAAGGAGAGAAGATCAGGAGCTTTGTACAGGGTACCGACGCCACTGCTGGTGCGAGCACTCGACGGTTTTTGTTTGACAGCGAAGATTTGTTAGAAGCAATCGCGGCGATAGACTCGCCAAATCATTCCAGCAATGTCACTAGAGTTCAGTCGTGGGGTATGATTCGTGTGCTGCTTAAGACGCCAGACATAACCGAACTCCGAAGTATTTTCAGCGAACTCCACCCGTCGATGAGCCAAATTGGACTTGACGATGCACTGGAAGGAAACGATATGTGGTTTCAAGACCGATGTGCACTCGGAGAGAAAATATTGAGCGCTGGGTACATTGCTGTGATTCGCCAGTACGCAAAGCGGGGTATACCAACCGGACTGCGCTCTAAGATGTGGCGGAAAATGCTTAATTTAGAGTTGAGTCAATCGGAACGAAATTATTTTGACATGCTCCAATCCCAAGTGGATGAAGTTGATATTTTAGTGGACCAATTGTTTCATATGGATGTAGAGCATGCGGTTGACGACGATTCATATTTTCCGTTCGAAAAGGAGTTGGACGACACCGTCATGGCCTTCTCTAGAGATCCATGGGTGCTGAGAAACTGTGCGAATCGCGTACACCCACCTTTGATCGGTCGCACAATAGATGGCTACAACGTTGGTATTTTTCCGCCGGGAGGTGTACAACCCTTTCGAGGCCTCGTGTCCTACGCCGCCCCGTTGTGTTTCATCTACCACGAGCCTGCCGAAATCTATTACATTTTTCGAGAAATGTTTAGTCAACTCTGGTGTAAACTAAACTCTATTAATTCGGAACGGTCGTGCATTGTGATGCTGAGCAAATTGTTCGAAGATCTCATCCAACGCTTCGAACCCGAACTGTTTCGGCACCTTCTGGATGTTGGCATATCCCCTTTAGCCCTGTCTTTCAGCTGGATCCAATTGGCGTTCGTCGGTTATTTGCAAACGGACCAGCTGCTGCTATTATGGGACCGTGTCCTGGCCGAGGGCGACCGTGGACTCATGTTATTGCCCATACTGGCTGCATCCATTTTTGTTTATCGTTCCCACGCATTGATGAAAGCTCGTGATGTTCAAGAAGTGAAAGATATTCTGGGGGATCCAAGTCAACTGTTAGTTGTGCCCCTGTTGCAGCACTTTCTCTTTTTTGTGTAAATTAATATACTACATTGACAGCTTTAAGTATAAACTTCGTGGACCAATGAAACATTACGTCGGTCACTGTAGTTAATAACAAGAAAGACATAAACACCACCCATTCGTGAATGTCGACGAAGACTCAAAGGATGCTAACATAGAAATAGCACGTGACGCGAGAAAAAGTGTGTATAATTTCTCCGATCGTCCAAGACTTCACGACACGCTGAAAGCTGAAAGATATTTTCTTCGTCGTACAGTCAATCCATCTCATTGTTGCATTGTCCCGCGCGCCGTACCAACTCGCCAGAACAAACGCAACGTTTCGCCTTATTTAGCAGTATTGCGCGACACACACTTTTTGCTCTGCGCACGCCCACCAACTCAGTTCCAGAGAAAAGTCAGAAAGATGGCTGCCATACTTGCGTTGTCCTCATTTGGCTCGGGGAAGAAATACTTGTCCGACCGCGTGGGCACATACAGCCACGTATCTGTGCCCTACGTCAAGGGGCGTTTGATATTCAACAGTCTCATGCATAGCTTGCTCGCATTGAAACGTACCCTTGAAAAGGCTGTCGAAGTAGAAGATGAAGATTTAGAAGCTGAAATATTTCGTAAATTGTACAATCCGTGGATCGTGCAGGTAACTTTGGAAAGTTGCTTTGGCGTTGAGCCGGAGAAATCTGATTCATCCCTGAACTTTGACCCATGGAAAGGCGTTGTGGGCTCTATCTTTTATCAAAGTGTTGTAGATTTCATGAACATGCAAACGCTCAGATGGTACGAGCAAATTGCTTTCAATAACTTGAGTGCCCGTGCGACAGACAAACTGATTAAGGATGTTAGCCAATCTGCGTTGCGAAAGACTGCTCGTGCTGGTCGGTTCAGTGCTGCGAGTTACATTTTCCAAACATCGATGAAATCAAAACTCCTACTTTGTTCTGCGGGATTTACGGTGGAGCAAGTCTTAACTTTGTACTACTGGGACCCGAAGAAGCCATTTAGCCTTCAAACGTATGTGCTGGTGACGCTTCCGAAGATGTTGATCAAGAGAGTTGGTGTTCGGCTTATATGCATGAGTGCTGGTGCAGCAATTGGGACCGCCATCAAGCCAGGAAGTGGTACTACATACGTCATGCTCTTGACAGACTTCGCGATCTCGCCGATTGCTCAAGCGCAAGTAGATGCAATTTTAGGGTGATAAACTATGGAAACAGGCCAAATATTGTGCGGTGCGTTTGTACTGTTTATTTGTACTCGACAATCATGAATGAATCTAATGCTCTATCATAACTATATCATATATCACAACTTAAGTACATATTTGGCATGAGTATGACTAATTAACTGACGGCACCACTGACTAACTTATTCCTCCTGCTCATAATCTTCGAATCCAAGGACCTCCTCCGAAAAGGTAGTTGGGCCTATAGATCCTCCGATATCCTCGGCTTCATCACCTAACAGACTTTGCAGACAAGACATCAGCTCTTCTTTCGTCATAGTCTCCTCTTCGTCCAAGAGGATGGATTGCAGTGATGACCAGGACACTCCAGGGGCATCTCCATTAGACGTTCCACGACGACCGAGTTTCTCTGCCAAAGCCTCAAACGCGGACTGGATTTGAGCTTTGCCGACGCCAAACACAGGCCGGTGGTTCACATAAAGAGCCAAAAAATCGTCAAATCGGATTTCTTCCCGTGTTAATCCGTCCTCGAGAAAGCTAGCGTACTTCACTTCACTGCACATATTTTCTATTTCTTTTTCAGAAGGGTAGTAGCCTAACGCGCGCATAAGGTTTGGAATTTCTTCCAGAGGGACACCATTTTCGGTAGTTCTGCTGTCTGTGGCATTCTCACCTTGCGCTCGAATTTGAGAATAATAAAAGAAATCGACCATCTCTTCGTAGAATGAACCGTTGCGGCCGCCTTCAAGAAGTGGGATAAACGGCTCAACACCAACGCCTCCACTTGCGACGGCTTTGTCAATAGCACCCGTATCAACAGCCCACAAATTCACCGTCATATCAGCACCGCCGGACGTTATCAACCAGTTCCCATCACTAGCGAACAAGATATTCTGGACGTTTGATGGGTGTGCAACCAGACCCATGGCACGAGTTGGGTTGCCGTCCAAGGGCAGCTTGACCAACCCTACAACTTTATAGGCCGTAGAGTAAGCGATGTATTCGTCCACGCCTTCGGCGGCCCCTTCCGCCAACGGTTTGCGTGCCATGCTCGTTATCGCCCCTCCGTACGTCGGCCCAAGTACAGTACGTCGGCAGGTCTTGTTCGCTGCATTCCATACCTTAAATTTAAATTCTGAATTTGCCGTGATAAATAAATCTTCTCTACTGGATGCAGATTTCGGATACCAAAGGCAAGCGGTCGGGAGGGCGGACTGTTCTGTCTTCACCGTAGCGCCCCGCTTTTGCAGTCCATCAATGACACTGCTGTTCCCTAGATCATATTCTACCATGACTTTGTCTTCCCCAATTGACATAAGCAAATTTCGCCCATCTACAGAGACGCCGAACTCAAGCCCCGAAATGGCTTTGGCATGGCTACGAGATTTACCTACAAAAATCCACCCCCCCGTCAACGCTTCAATCTCTTCCGGCTCCATATCATCGCCATCTCCTTCCGCCACAAGGACGGCTTTATCAGTCGTGTACTTGTACAGCGCCACACACCGATCAGCGTCGGAGGTCGCCATGAGGGTACCATCGTCAGAAAATTTGACATGAATTATTCTATCCAAAGATTTTTTGAATTCCATTCGTCTGATGTCTTGGAACGTTTGGGCGTCCAAGAGCTTCAAGGTCCCATCCGAGCACCCACAAGCTAGGAACGTGCATGAAGGGTCGAAGACGAGTACTTCAGGGATCCTTTTCTCCACGTGGTCCAACACACGAACATTCAAAAGCCGTTTCTCGATAAAATCCCATAGAGCTAGGGTACCTTTCGTCGTCACGACGGCGACTTGCGATACCGCCGGGTGTACAGCGATTCCAGACACAGGTGCGTCGAACCCCTGCGCGAGCAAAGTTCCACGTCTCCGATCGGCTTTCAATTCGTTGAACACGGCGGCTTCTACCCCGACTATCAATGCTTTCGATGTCCCAACGACAAAGTCAGGCACTGTGAACCCATCGATTTCTTGTGGCATTGGTGCTGGAAGATTCGCAAACGACACCGATGTCACTGGGCCGGCATCAAAATCTTCAAACCAAGCAATTATGCGGAATTGGTAATCGTAGAATCGGACTGCTCCGTCCTCTCCTGCGCAGACGATGTATTCGTCCAGTGCTTTCAGGTAGTTAAGAGAACCTTTCCCAATAGCCAACATTTTAACCGCCTTGCGGTCCGAGGGTCGACCGACATTTTCGCTCACACCAATGAGGCTGCAGTCCCACAGAATGACGTTGCCCGCGTCTGTCGCCGAAATGACTTGTTTCGAGTCGGGGATGAAGATGGACTGCGTAAAATTGCCGGCGTTCGGAAACTCTCGTCGTGATAGTGGCGGAGAATAATATTTAAATTTCTTATCTTCCCAGTTCCAAAAGGTAACTCTACCCTTACCGTTGGACAAAATTTCTCGAACATCGCTGGGATTAAATCTGACACACGTCTGCACGTCCGGCGTCCCTACAATTTCCGTGTATAACGGACCTTCTCGTTCGGCAGTCCACTCCCACAACGCAATTTCTTGTCGCCCGTCTTCGCTTGGCGCAGAAATAGTGGTCAGGAACATGGCGTCAGGGGTAATGTCCATGGTCAATATCCCATTCGGGTGTGGGTTAAAAATCGTTTTGATGGGTGTTCCGGTGACACTGTCCCAGATGACAATCAATGCATCCGCCCCAGCATCAGCGGTCGCTATCCAACGTTTGTCCTCCGACACGCAGCAGCATGTGATTGGGTTACAGTGGCCTTGCAACAGCTGCTGTCGACGGCTCACATAATCGTAAATCACACCACTGTGGGCACTTACATAAAAGATTGCACTTCGCGAGTCATCACTAAGGTTGTGAACCCCGCTTAGAATATCTTTGTTAAACCCGAATGCCCACTTCAACTGAAGCGCCGCGTTCGTCGAGCTCGTTTCGGCCGTTTTCTCTTCGTATTTTCCTTCCATGGCTAACAACAGATCCTCACCGATAACCGAAATCTAAATGGAGCGTGGGGCAGCACAAAAAGAACCGGCCAGAGAGCGAATGCACGCCAATTATTGGAGCGGTTCAGCGTTATTGATTTGCATGTGCGTGCATAAAGCATTGGTCGTCAGATCGTGGGCATGCTGCAACCTGCGTCTCATATGCAAGAAGTCCTGCTCGAAAGTTTCAACAGTAAGAAAAACAAACGGAAATGTGATCTCAGTGTTGGTATTCTACGTACAAATCAAGTATACATTAGGTGGGTCAGCAGCATCTGGCTACATATTGTTTACGTGGAAGGAAGCAAGCACTCCACGGCAATCCTTCGCACAGCATTGTACCCGATGAAACGTTATTAACGATCAAACAAATGGACGAAAACACATGCTGTGTAAATATGCCACGATATAGTAACTACACACCACTGCATTCAAAACGATGCTCGACGATGGTTTGGATGGTTCATTGTCACTGTAGAGAATACTCTTGTGTGTACTACGGCTGTGGCAAGCAAGAGCCATTTCACACAACACAAGAACACAAGAACACAGGAGAGAAAGTCCATTACATAGTACGGAGGGTACGTCGTACACTACGACCTCGTATGACACCTGACAAGTGACACGTGACCGTTCGTTGGTTTCAACGGCTCAAGATGGATCTTGATATAGGAATAGCATTCAGTACAGTACATGCAAATGTTCGTCCCCGATGTGTGCGTGTTATTGCTTCTTATCGTTACTATTTACTATAGATCTTCTTTTTACGTGAAAGAGGTTTGAGTTACTTCGTATGCTGATGTTGATGTGCGTCATACGACATAAAAAGACCCACAGAACGAACTAACTCACTCATGGCATACGTACTCGCACATGGTCAACGCAGGTCTTCATCCCCCCCCTTCTGCGTGTGAACGAAGAGCGCCGCCTGGCAACAGCATTGTATACACCGACGGAGACGAAAGAGGGAGTTGACCATCGACAAAACACAAAGAACGATATGGCATCGAACAAAGTTGCGCCTGTGGACAAGTCGAGTGAGGGCAAACTTGAAGAACTTGGTGTTCCGCAAGGGAAACAAGAGGCACCCTCCAACGGATGTTCGCCCACGAAAATGATTGATCCCGATCATAAGTGGCGCTTAAGATGGGATGCGCTGTTGATGACCTTTATTATTTACAATGCGATCTTTGTTCCCATGACTGTTGCGTTTGGTGTTGCCAATTTTAAAGCACTTAACACAGTGGACAACATTGCTGATACAGCGTTTATCATCGATTTGTTTTTATCGTTTAGAACCGGATTTTACGTGCGGGATGGCGCAGACAAAGTTCTTGTCCTCGATCAAGTGCAAGTAGCCGCACGCTACATCCGTGGGTGGATGATTATTGATGTCGCTTCCATTGGGATTCCATACGGCTTGACGGACCATTTAGAAGCTGACAAGACAACCAAGTACATTTTGTCTCTATTGGCATTGCTCAAACTCCTACGTCTGGCCCGTTTAGGACGTCTTTTATCAAAGTTAATCCATTTGTCAATGGAATATCAAAACATGGCGCGCATATCCAAATTAATCATTACATTTGTATATGTTGCGCACTTTTTTGGCTGCATGTTCTTCTTCGTTGGTGCCGCAAATGATTGTTCGCAAAAAGCGCTAGATAAGGCCATAGCTGGTAACTACACTGCCGACCCCGATGATTTAAACTGTGAATGGACCACGGCCAATGGTATGGTCGGCCAGCCCATCGAAACCCAGTACATCACATCGCTGTACTGGGCCATGATGACCGTAACCACAGTAGGATACGGGGACATCAGCATCACAAGTGTCCAAGAAAAAAGTTTCGCCACCGTGGTCATGATCTTTGCCAATTTGATGGGTGCTGTTATATTTGGTAACGTAACGACATTAATCCAAAATTTAAGCGCGGCAGAAAACCGTCATTCTTCGCGGACAGAGATGATTGAAGAACTGATCGAAACTCATAAAATTGAGAGTGAGTTGGCAGATCGCATGCGGGCTACTGTGGAGTACCAATGGGAATTGACCCGGTGCTTTGACATGGACCTAGTTCTGTCTCACATGCCCCAGTCTCTGCGTGTGGACGTGTTGATGTACGTCCATAAACAGCTCATCATGAAAGTTCCGTTCTTTCAAGACTGTGATGACGCCTTCATTAAAACGGTGGTGTATCGCCTGAAGAGTGAAATTGCCTTGGAGGGCGATACGCTTTTCGAACAAGGGGATGCGGCCAATGAAATGTACTTCCTGCGACGCGGAGAGGTAGCTGTCGTCGCACCTAATTCGGAAGAAATCTTAGTGAAGCTTGCCGATGGTTCCTATTTTGGCGAAATAGGCGTCTTGGTGGAACACGGAAAGCGCATGTTTAGCATCAAAGCGTTAAAAAAATGCGAGTACTACATGTTGACTAAGGATGACCTTGATTGGGTGACAGAGAAGTTCCCAGAATACCGAGACGTATTGCGGTTAGCGGCAATGGAGCGTTTAGAAAAAAGTAACAATGTCATTAAAAATTCGCACATTGGCACCCTCAGCCATGGCCGCATTCTAGTCGAAGTGCGTAATGTCACTGGAGCTGGGCCCGGTGTGGATAAGTTCTGCAAGGTCTCGATTAAAGACCACGAGCAGCGCTCCAGTATCCTAGGCCCCAATAGTCCTGCGGAGAACTTCGATTTGAACTGTATTTTCAATTTCCATTTTGAGATGAAGGCACCGGAAAAAATTGAAGATCTCAGTTTGAAGATTCAACTTATGCACAATAGAACCCTTTTGGGAGAACATGTGGTAGGAAATGGATTGATGGCATTGACAAATATTAAGCGAGGACAATATAATGATCGATGGCTTACTGTTGGTAAGGGGCACAATGGACGTGAGATCAAGATGTACGTCCGAGTGTTAGTGCACGAAGACCATAAAAACGATAGCGACGCGGATGCGGGTAGATCTGGTATCATGGCCACGTTGGCCAATGATAAAGACGCGGACTATGATGATTTTGACTTGCCGGGAAAGAAAGACCGCTCCATGACCATGGAATCGGTTGAAGGTAGTCTTGAAGATAGGATTGCTAACTTGGAACAAAATATTACAAGTTTGACCGGCGTTCTCGCATCTATTACTGCAAGTGTCTCTCGTATTGAAAGCAGCCTAGTGACTAGTGGCGCCAATTGAGCGAATATTTAAATAATTAATAAATCACACAGTCTAGTAATGTTCAGTCAAATTAATTACGACGGTGGTAGTACCGTGCTCCAGTAGAAAGGAAGCGTTTCACCATGAACACTGTCGTACAGTTTCTATAATCAGCACACCATCGTTAGTATTTGATATATGAGTGAACCAGCCACAGCATCCACCCAGTCAACCAACCGAGCAGAGTCGACTTAACTTATTTTTTTCATTCATCATGGATCATGGATGGACAGATACAGATGATGCATGTGTGTGTGTGTTTACTTTGTATGTACTACATGCGTGAACAAGAAAGGATATGTGTGAGGTCAGATACAAAAAGTCGTACCTCTTGGGGGACTAGAATTTGACAAATCGCCCGGCGGAGCTGCCGTCGGATTTGCTGTTCTTGTTATAAATCGACAAGACTCCTGTGAATGCATTCACCAGGTAACGACGACGATGAACGATTCATCTACGAGCGCACTAGATCTGAGCAAAGCATTTAATGCCAACCCACTATGGGATCAAACGTACGAAAAAGCCCAGTGGGAAAGCCAATTTGCAGTCCGGTCAAATGATATCAAATGGCTTCAACAAGAACTGAAAGGGACGCAAAATAAATTGAACGCAATGTATAATTCAGCAAGGCATGCACGAAATGTGGCTCGCCACTCTCAAACTCTCAAACTCGCCCTAGATAGCACGACCCAGAAACTCCAATCTAGCCAGCACGAGCTGTTTTTGCTCAAACAAAATGCCATTGATGAAAAGGGGCTGTTGAATGAAGCGCAGGAACAAGCCGCCCGTTTTAAGAGAGAAAACGCTGGACTAAAATCACGTTTGGAAGAAAAAGTGGCAGCCGAAGATTTATGGGACGAAGGTCTTCGGGATTGTGAAAAATACGTCGCCGTGTTGACGTCTCGGTTGGACGAGGCCGTTGCGGGGAAAAATGAAAACAAGAAATGGGCATTTCAATTAGCATCTCAACTCGATTCCACTCACCATCGACTCGAATCAGCTCTGCGCGAAACACACGAACTGCAAACATCGTTGACTGAGGCGATTGAAGATAAGCGAGTCATGGAAACGCAAGTAATAAATCTAGAAGAAAAGCTCGCTAATTTAAATAGTAAGTATACGTCGGATGTGGATGAGCAAGCGCACTCCATCGAAAATTTAAAAACTAAATTGCTTACGTCTGAGATGAGCCTGGCCTCTACTAGGACTGCATTATCAGGAGAACAACAGGCACGCAGCACATTGGATGCGCATCTAAAAGACGCCTTGCATGATTTGCGAGGAACACGTGCTGATTGGGCTTCTGCACGAAGCTCTGAGCGTTCATTACAGGAAAAATTGGCAGAAGCAGAGGAGAGCTCAAAAGAATATGCAAATCGTATGGCACATTTGGTATCACAACTCGAGTCCACGAATGAGAAAAATCGAAGCGCAGAGGTAGAAATTGAGTTACTTACAAAACGACTTGCCGAATCGAAGGAAGCACACGACAGAGTGCTCCGATTAAAAGATAAAACGGAACTGGTTAATGATCGACTTCAACAAGAACTTGATGCAACAAGGAGTGCCCTGTCGAAGCTGCAGGGTAAAATTGAAGTCCAAAACTTCGCCAGGCATTCTCTCGTTTCACAACTCACTGGACAAAATGATTTATGTAGTAGTAGAAACGAAAATGAAAGCAATTCAGTGGAAGAAGCAGAATTTTCAAACGCACTGCTAACAAGACTCGGAGGTCTTGAAAACGCTACCGTCGATTATGCGCTGCATAAGTTAAAAACGGAGAGCCAAAGCCAGTGATAAGTCTTTCTCTCCTTCATCGCACATGACTTTTCGGAAAAGAACAAGCACTCATGGACCATTGTGTGGACTGTTTTTTCTGGAAAAATGAGGACGACGACAAATTACAACACACTTGACAAATGAAATGAAAACATACACTAAATAGAAGAACATTGATATTGCCTGCGCTGACAAAGATGTCAATCGCGAACGCACGATATCGTTTGTACCCTCCTCGTTAAATAAAAAAAACTCCTCGCGCAGTGCATAGTAAATTATTTTAGGTCATCAACACACTTATTTACATACTATAATATTATTAACACAGTGTATTTTCGTATACACACCACACACAACTACTGCCTCAGCCAGACATAGATTTCACAGCGAGACGAAGGCACTTTGTGTCGATTAGTTTTTCTTGCTTTCGTTGGGGGTTTTATAACGGACATCGATTTTGTCTCCAGCAGTTATACTTATTATGTCCAGCACCAATAACTCGTACCGCTTTTGGCATTGCTCCGGACTTTTCTTGTTCTCCATTCGCTCTGAAACCAACTTCCAGCGGTCGTCTGAAGGTGGGTGCCTTGTAAGGGCCTTTTCAAACTCCATTTCTTCTTCCCAGGTCCAAGATCCATCATCAAGATGTTTGCGTGGCTCTTCGATCTCCACCTGTCTGTCTTTTTTTGCTTGTTGAAGCTTCAAGAGGTACTTTTCTGCATGTTTTAGACATTCAGCTTGGCTTCTTCCATTACCAACAAAGTTTGCCATTTTTGCAATTTCAGTACCCGACTGAAGGCTGCCGAACTTCTCAAGCGCTTGGAGGAAACGCTCATGCTCGGCCTTCGTCCACGGCGTCTCGTTGCTCATACTATGCCGCTATGTATCGCGAACAATGTCTATTATTGTCGTCAACCTTTCTGCCTTGCATCCTGTAGGTGGTGGTACATCGAAGTGGTGTGCCCACCATCTGCACGTTCATCTGGGGGGAGTGTCTTGGTCAGGCGGTAATCGACTACCGTAGTTCATCTTTTCTATTTCCATTTTTCTAATTACAATATTATTTCATAGATAGATATTTTTGAAAGATAATTAGTGATTAGGATTAGGGTTACTTCTCCTCGAGTGACAGATGACAGAGGCATCGCACTGCATTGGTGTTTGTCATAATGTGATCATGTTATCATCAATCACTGCTGAGCGCATGTACTCCAACAATCTTTTCAGCAAATGTTGAACTCCAGCTAACTCTTATTTTACAATGACTTGATATAATAACTAGGCTGGCGCTGGCACTGCATTATTAGTGGAGAGATAGAATTCTTGGCAACAGCGACTAAACTGCGTCCGTCAATTCTAAACCCTCGACGTCCGATGATTGACTACTGAGGGAGTTAAAGTATTTCGGTAACAGAGTCAGCATTTCCATTGACAAAGTGATCGCAAACGTAACGAACAAAATCCTTAAGAACGTCTGAAAATGATTCCAGCAGCTGAACCTGACCGACAATCGCGGGTCGTTTATGGCGTTGTTCTGGACGACGACCGAACGGCGACTTTGGTTCGACGCATTATGAATTTATCGGTGGCTATCGCTATCCTTGGAGTGATTTCTGTGTTTGTCATAGGTGTGCACTTTTGGCGGATTCTCATTGGTCTGGCAATTCCTGGATGTGGCTATTTTGGCGCCAAACAGCGGGACGAGGGTCTGTTAACAGCGTTTTGGTTTTGTAACCTGGTTGGTGCTGCCTTTTCCATCTGGACCGGTATCGTCTTATTTGTTTCTTGGAACACACCTAACACCTACTCGCACGACGGGCAAAACGTTCTTCTTCTCCTTGCCGCGATTGTTTATTGCATGTGTTCCGGTTGCCAAATCATGATGTGCACGTGGGGCAGAGAATTGGCCATGACACCTACTTTTGTGACTACAACGTCCGCGAATCCTGTGGTGGCCACATATAGTGAAGTAGTCACTTCACCAGATGCTGAATATGCGGAATTGAAGTAGGTTATATGAATTTGTTCTTGGGAAATATTCTGCACAGTTTTCTCAATGGGCTGTTTATCGAGACGACGACAAACATTTTCTTAAGTTGAAGACAATGTTTAAATCTAATTTTGAAAAAAAAATCTAATTTTATAATAAATATGCATAAATATGCATATCCATTTTTATTATGCGTAGTTTTATTTTCTGAATCGAAGTAAATGAAATAGTCTTACAGCCAGTCTCTATTATTTACTCTCTATATGATGCTATTATGAGACTACGAGTAGTTTGGTGCTAGACTATTATTGTTCTAATTATAAAATAAGGAGGTGAACGATGCATGCATCTGATGAACGAAATGAACTTGAGGGAACTTGTGTGCGACTCGACCACCACCAGTTGCACCACCCGAGTGAGGAACAAGTGGCAAGAGGAACGATGCCTGGAGACTCGCTTCCTTTATTTGAAATAAAAATGCGGTGGTCATGTTTCCCCCCCCATGTCTTCTTGATACTGTGCCTGCTTGCTTATAGCGGCGTTTCAAGGAACGTGGGGAAGACGTACGACATGGAGTATAAAATTCTTGGCCTTAAAAATCCTTCTACTTTTGCAGAAATTAAAAGTGCATATCGTCGGCTGGCAATCAAGTTCCATCCCGATAAAAATCATAAAAATCCTGCAGAGGCGCAAGATCGTTTTGTACGAGTCTCCGCGGCTTATAGAAAGCTAACCACGGCTGCGGACGATGGAATACCAGCTGAAGAGGATCGGGGCGATACTCCAGAGGAGGAAGAAATGGGGGATATGGACCCCTTGGCTTTGTTTTCCGAGATGTTTAGTGGTCTTGGATCTGAAGAATTATTTGGGTCCTCGTCCATCAACGAAGTATTTGGAGCTCCGTCTGTAGGGTCGAATTCTGCCCTCGATGCTAAGAAAAGTTTCACGGGAGTGGACAGGCCAGGTATGCTCTCTGGGCTTGCCAGCGTTTTTGAAAAGACTTACCCTAAAAGCAGTGACGGTGCAAACGATGGAATGCCAACTCTTCGAGGAATGGAAGGAATTTTCGGAGAAAAATTGAATAGACATACAGAAGAAGCGCGTGAGTCGAAACGGAGAAAACGACAAAAGTTTCTCGCAGCGCCTGTCGCAGTTTTGGGGGAAAAAAGGTGGCCGTCCAAAAAGTCACGGTTTACTTGGCTCATACAATTTAATCGTCAAGGTGACCGTGTTGATAAAGGTTTTATGGAAGAGTGGGGTAAACTTGCCAAACGCTTGCAAGGATTTTTAAAGGTCGGTTCTGTTGACTGTGCTATAGAGTATTCTTTGTGCCACAAAAAGCTCGAAGTGAAAACCTTTCCCACCTACATTCTTTTTCAACGGGGCAGGCTGACCTTCTACGAAGGCGAGGATTCTATCCCGGATATACAAGAATTTGCGTTGGCCAAGCTTGGTGGCAGAATAAACAGTGTTGCATCGACCGCTGAACTACAAGTGTTCGTAAAAATGACTTGTCCGCGACGGGCCTCGTGGGGCTGGTGCATTGTTTTGATCACAAAGCAGAAAACGTCCTCGGCGTTGTACCGAGCGTTGAGCGAGCAGTTTGCAGGCAAACTTGCCTTTGCCCACGTTTACACAAATGATGCGGCAAAGTTCTTCATGGGCGGCTCGATGGGCGCGAGCATGGGCTTGAACCAACGACAGCAGCGGGCTAGAAAGAAAGAAGCAAAAAAAAATGGCCCCTACGGCGGTGCCCCGAAGGGGACTGAGGGAACTGGTTACGATCTCTACGATATACGAACAGGTGGCCAGGTTCAAGGTCAACAAGGTATGAACTTTCCGTTGCCGAGTTTGCTTGCAATGGCACCTGCAGGCCGCCTAGATATGCCACAACAATACCGTGGCACCATAAATGCGGTAGATCTTTCGGGGTGGCTCGAAGAGTTCCAGTTTAAAATGCCTGACGGACGGAGCACACGCGAGCCCAAGAACCAGGTCCCAAAGCTCGAGGGATTTAGTCGAGATGAGTATGATCCTCCCGTTACCCGTGACAAGGTTACCAAAGACCCTTCGCGAACTTCTTGTGCCGAATCGTCGAATGACCAGAGGGGAAATATTTGCACAGACAATGTTGAAACTAAACCTCGCATTACAACAGCCAATTCTGACGGAGTCGAAGTGGACCTTGCTGACGAAGAGTTTTGATGTCAATATTTCGAATTTATTCCTGTCCGGCATCCATAAAGAAAAACAAGAAAAAACTGTAAATATATATAAATATAATTCTGAGTATAACAATTCATAGCAACATGCATTAACAACAGAAGACGGGAAATGTACAAAAAATGTGAAAGTGATACGATCAATTCATCGCGTCCATCCACCGATTCCTTACACATCGATTTATTTTATATACGCGTACTGTATTTTACTGACCCGGTGTTTTATTACGGAGAAAAAAAGATGATGGGGTGGGCGTTGGGCCCATCACTCCCTCAAAAGTGCACGGAGGTCCTAAACAAAAGCCAAATTTAAGAAAACACTGTTGCGATCGTTCGGCCCCCACTTCTACTCGTTGCATACAACATTGTATATTGCATTATCGCAGATTTTTACAGCATCTGCCATCATGCGTGGAAAAATTGTGTTTCGCTCCTTGGTAGTCCCACTGTTCGCATTAGCAATGACCGTGCATGGAAACCCCTATGCGAAACCACGTGTACAGAACCTTACTCGCGTTCCTCGCGTTAAGTGCAAGCTTACGGATGGTGGCCCGTTCAATGCGACCGAAGGGAGGAGACACTGTGGTGAAGGAGTCTGTCGGGAACCAGCAGGTACTGATGGCGCTACCTGCGTCTGTCTGGAACCATACATGTCCACAAAAGATCTAAATGTGAAAGGAAGCAAGACCGCGCCGTGCAGCTATTTTGCCGCGAAGAAGAAAGAAGCTTTGTTTTATTCTCTATTTTTAGGTTTCATGGGCGCTGACTGGTTTTACTTATCTCGCTGTTGTGCGAAGCGTGCATTAGTGACACAACTGAACAAAGGCTATATTTGTGTAGGTTTTTTTAAACTTTTCACTTTCGGGGGATTGGGTCTGTGGTGGCTCATCGACATATTCTTAATTGTATTTGACGTGTTTAAAGACGGGAATGGGATGCCACTATGGAATGACTTATGAACCAGTCGATCAAAACTCTTTATCGTAATAGTATTTTTTTGCGAAGAGAGAAAAACACGAATAATGATGGCTAATTGTGTACGAATATGATTATCGTCGTACGATGTACGAGTATCATAAGTTATGTCATTAGAAGATGGAGGAGTGTCGTGCTAATAATATACATGTCAATTGGATAAATAGAAGACTAAAACCAACCGGTTTGTTCATATGCTTTGGTTCCTATTTTTCTAGCCTGCCTTTCTTTTACAAATCTTCTTTGTTCTTGAAAAATTCAAGATCCTCTTGATTAAAATAGCTTCTGTCGTCGGCTTCTTCGGCTTCTTCATCGACGCTAAACTGTTCCTCCATTTGAGCCATCATTCGCTGAACTTGCTCCATTAACTCATTTGCGCCCATCATCTTTTCGTTGAGGCCACCCGAATCTGCTTTACCAGGGATGGCATCCTGGGGTTTTGTCCCCTCGTCCCCTGAGATGCCGGAGGCTAGCTGACGTGCTCCTTGCAAAATATTGCTAAGTTCAGCTGACGTGTCCGAGCCGAGAACATTTTGTGCATCTTTGACAAGCTTGGCAAGCGATTCTTCATCTTTTGCCTCGGCCAAAGAGTGATCGACCTGTTCCGATAGTATTTTGTCGTACAAAGCTTCGTTTTCGTTTTCGCTATTAAGTAATTCTTGAAATTCCGACAAAATGTCTCCGGTTGCTGCAGTTTCAGCCTTCAATTCTTTTCTTATCTCATCGTTCTCGTTCACCATGGCCAGCATTTGTTCAACTAAAGGGTCCGAATAACCTCCTTCCTCGATACGCTTGAGCTGACCAGCTTTCCTCTTTTCATACTCTTCTTCAGTCATTTCTTCTATCTGTGAATTCGCTAGCATATCTTCTAAATTCTCCATTTCAGGGCTTGCTGCAAAGGAAGGAAAATCAGCGGCATGGTCAAAAGCGGCGCCGTCGGATACGCCTGCCGCCGTATGGGTGAGAACTAAGAGCAATGCATACTGTATGAGACTGGTTTTGCAAGGCCACATACTTCAGATAACTCGGAAATATTAGAAAATAGGACTCTTGGTTCTCTGGGTTCTCGTCGACTAAGCGAGGCTATGATGGTCCGGAGAAAAGTTGATGCCTCCACTGATTGCACAGATCGGACGGAGCGAAGGCAAGTTTGTACTGCACTCGAGACAGGGATTTTCCAATACTACGTCCATGTACTCTACCCAACAGGGAAATTCGATAGTCCGATATTGAAGCTAACACCGGCATAGCCTTCACTAACTTCAGAAAATATTAGCCAGCTACAGAAAATATTTTTTCAGTGGCCGACAATTGGCTTCCTTAAAGCAGCACTTTTTCCCACTAAATCATACAGTATAGTTCAATATTGGCTTCCTTAAAGCATCCCCTTTCCGTACCGTTCTCAAGCCTCTGTACCTGTTAAACACAACCAACAGCAAGACAGCATCTTTAAAAACGTTGAGACCGTCGGTCTGGTGTCGGCTATCGTATCGATTTAAAACAGATGCTAGAGCCATATTAATCTTCCTCCAACAGGGTAACAGCGTTGACAAAAAAAGATGCGGATGCGCGGCGCATAGTCGGCCTCATCAATAACAACATCATTGACATGATGACACTTTACCGACACCCCAAACTCAACTCGCACGGCAAGGAAGCATATGTGCTACGTGCAACACCCTCTCAAACGACGCCAACCTACCCGAAATTCCCCACAATGATATATTTGTTGTCCAACGCACCGCATGGCGAAACCCTTGGTGTGTTGATGCTAAATTAATATAGTTATAGTATGGTTACCGAAAAATTGCAGCCAGCCAATTGGTTTTTATATAAGAGCAAATTAGCTGGCTGCAATTCTTAAAGAACTTGTAAAAATCGTATAGTAAGGTATATTTAATAGGGTGTTGAGCACCTTGAGGACCCTCCGGTACACACGAACGAAAACCAACAGCAGTTAATTTTTCCGTCTTATCACTTGACTCTCGCTTCCACTGCCCTCCCACTTCCACTGCCCCCCGCTCCCGCCCCGCTCACCCAGGAACCAGACCCCTCTGCCTCCGCAAGCTCCGCGCGCCACTGGCAGAACTCTCTGTGCGTGGCGGTCTTTGTTTCAAGTGCCGAAGTTGGCCGAGCGTTCGACACGGTGGAATATTTTCTGCACGGGGTGAGACTCTGGCAGCGCGGGCGAGCTTAAAACGGCGGGCGTGGTGTTGTGGAACGGAGATAAACTACTAGGCGCGGAATCAGAGGCTTCAACGGGTGTGAACAAAATGCGCATTGTGTTCTTTGCTTTTGCCGTCTTCGTTTTATTTCGACCAGCCGCAGCAGCGTGTGCGTATACACCGGACGGCAGCGGGCACGTAGACATTCCGGATTCCGTGACAAGTGTTGCTTCATACGCATTCCAAGATTGCATCAGCCTGACATCGGTGACCATCCCGAACTCGGTGGTGACCATTGGTAACTCGGCATTCAGGGATTGCACCAGCCTGACATCAATCACTATCCCGGACTCGGTGACAAGCTTTGGTTCCTTTTCAAATGCATGGACATTTGAAGGTTGCACAAGCCTTGAATCGGTAATTATTGGAAAGAATGTCACTTTTATAGGTAACAATGCATTCCGTGGGTGCACTAGCCTTTCCAATGTGACCATTCCAAACTCCGTGACCAGTATTGCTGCATGGGCTTTTTATGGGTGCAGTAGTGTTCCCTCCGCGACAATACCGAATTCAGTAACTAGTATTGGTTTCGGTGCATTCTATGGTTGGAGCAGCCTTACTACTGTGACCATCCCGGACTCAATAACCGAAATAAGTGGCTGGCTATTCAAAGGGTCCATCAGCCTTGTCTCAGCAGTCATTCCGAACTCGGTTACTAGTATAGGCGATGAAGCATTCGAGGGATGCACCAGCCTGACATCGGTAACCATACCGAATTCCGTGACAAGTATTGGTACAAATGTATTCCAAAATACCCATGCCACTTTGGTGTGTAACAAATCGTGCAAACCGGGGGCTGTTGCACCATCCAACGGTATAACAGGCGCAGCGGGGTGCACTGTTGCGCAGCTCAGCACACTAGTCTGTGCATGCGTTGATGGTTTCAATGCATCTGGAGTTTGTACACCGTGGTCGGATTGTTCTGCTGGAAAGTATATCGCGGCAAGTGGTACCCCCACGGCAGACACTGTGTGCACGGCATGCACGGTCGGGCAGTATACTACCATGCCTGGGCTTGCTGTTTGTTCAACATGTAATATTCCGCCGGAAGGAAACGTTACGGTAACGGAGGATTGCATTCAACGCACGCAGATTGTCGTCACTGGCGCTTTAAATATCACAGGCATCCCGGATGCCCAAGGAAAACTGCCAAAAATCATCGGCGGTGGGTCGAACCGTTTCTTTAAAGTGAAAGGTGATGGTAACTTAACAATAAAACGCTTGAATTTGACAGGTGGTAACGTTTACCAAAATGGTAATGGAGGAGCGATAAAAATTGAGGAACAAGCATCATTGACATGCACTCGCGTTGTTTTTGAAAACAATATTGGGAATAATGCGGGAGCCATAATTAGCACCTCATCAGGTAGGGTTAATTTACTACACACAACGTTGGAAAACAATAAGGCAAATGGTTGGTGTGGTGGAGCGGTGAGTATAAGCAACGGGACATTCAAAGCGACAAATTCTACTTTTGCTACCAATTATGCAAAAGGTTGTGGCGGTGCCGTTAGATGTGATTCTAAATGCACGTTTGAAAGGTCGGTAATAATAGACAATCAGTGTAATGAAAATATTGGTGGGGGAATTTTTTGTCATAGTCCTGCTGCTGATTGTAGCTTTTCCAAAAAGACAGTTATTGCAAACAATATAGATAGCGATTCATACGAGTATAGCGGTGTATACTGCTCTTCTTCTAATGGGGTATATCAATGCTCCACGGACGGCACTTCCTACATCACCCTCCCATGTCTCCCCGGGACGTACGGAACGAAAACCCCAACCACCATTATGACCTCTAGCAACTGGGCAAACCAGCCTTCGTCCACGGGGACTTGTACTTCCTGCCCAGCCGGAAAATTTGGCAATTCAATCAATCAAGTAACGGAGACGGCGGGATGTCCTTCGAGCTGTCCCACGGGAAAATATGCCACTTTGCCAGGGCAAACAAGCGAAGAAGAGGCTTGCACGACAAGCCCCGAGTGGTGTACCAACAAACTGGCAAATGGAGCGTATACGTTGAGTGAAGATTGTCTCGTGAGCTCCCAAGTCGTCGTCACTACCAAGTTAAACGTCACTGGTGTCCCAGATGCCAACGGCGTGCTGCCGAAAATCATCGGCGGCGGGTCGAACCGCTTGTTCAAGGTGGAGAGCGGCGGGGAGCTGGTGGGGAAACATGTCAACATTACCATGGCAGACGTCGATATAGTTGGCAGTGGCGTAGCCTGCTTTTCTATTGCAAGCTCGGGTGGAACGAATTGCTACAAATTGCCCGGGCCACCGCAGTCGGCAAGGGTTCGTATTATCGACGACAATACACTGGAAGTGACGGTGGAACCGCCGGTGGACGATGGGGGGAGTGCGTTGATTTATAAATTTGTTTCGGCTACATCTGATTGCTTATTTTCCTGGTGTCCATGGCAATCTCTTCGTATTAAACTTGGTACTGTTTTATTATATGGAGCTAGCAACCTACCAGATACGAACGAAGTGACCATTGAGATGATGGTTAAGTTCCATGAAGTTGCCACTGGAAGCAGAATCAGTTTGTTTAATACTGGAGGAAGTGCTGGTGGAGAAACAAAATTATATTTAACAGATGGATATGTAGACGGTAGCAGATGGATTACCGGCGGTGACTGTGGAGTTTCAAATGGACGCGCTTCAGGTGGTGATAATCGCCAGAGAGGCCTCTGTGGCCTGGGCAAAAAAATCCAGGAACAAAAATGGTATCATATTTCTGGTGTATTTACCAAAACATCGATTACATTGTATGTAGACGGCCAGGTTGTTGGTTCTTGGATTGACCACGGGGATGTTGGGGCGACCACTTTTGCTACAAGAGGAAATTTCTTTACTGAACGTGCCGATAGTACCACTAGTAGTACACACTGTAGCGGACCATGTGGTGCCGGTAGTTTTGACGGTGACATTGCTTTTATAAAAATATGGTACGAGGCTCGCTCGGCAAGTCAACTACAAAATGATATTTATTCAATGTCTTGCGATACTACCGACATGAAGTTGAAGCGTTGCTACATGCCTGCGACCGAAAATATACAAACATGGACAGACTCAAACGGAATGACTGATTTGACCAGTAATAGTCAAGATGCAACACGTTATACGACATCAACAGCTAGCGCCAACGCGGGACCGATGGAGTTAAAGAAAAATGTTTTAGAGCGTAATTCTACATTCAATACGCTAGTTAAGCTTCATTATGATTCAGGGTTTTCAAATTATGAATCTACTGTGAGGGCATGTAATCTCATCGGTTGTGGCCCGAGCATTAATATTTCAATGACATGCAACATCCCCACCAGCGGCAGCGCTACCATCACCAGCGATTGCATCCTCCACAGCCAAATCGTCGTCACTAGCGCGTTGAATGTGACCGGGGTCCCGGATGCCAACGGCGTGCTGCCGAAAATCATCGGCGGCGGGTCGAATCGCTTGTTCAAGGTGGAGAGCAGCGGGGAGCTGCTGGTGAAGCGTCTCAACTTGACGGGCGCAGATAGCAGTGGAAACGGTTCGCCAGGTTATTTAGGTGGAGCTGTGTACGTGAAAGACGGTGGCAAATTCTACGCATTTGATGGGGGCCTTTCAAATAACAAAGCTCAATACGGAGGTGCCATTTTTGTTGATACGAAAGGCGCTGCTTTTCTGCAAAACACCACGGTATCAAATAATGAAGCCCAAGTTGGAGGTGGTTTATTTTGCGGAGGAGCCGATTGGTCATACTTGACTTTGATGTCTGTATCAGTCAGTGATAACAAAGCAACAGTCGGAGGTGGCGGTGGAATTGCTTGTCTGGATTCAGCTGCTGTTTGCACGATAAAATCATCTGTAATTCAATCCAATGAAATATTTTCCACCGGATGGACCAGCACTGATGGCGGTGGCGGGGTTTTACTTAGAAATGGGGCCAAGTTAATTCTTCAAGATTCCTCGATGAATAACAATATTGCCCCGAGTGGACATGGTAATGATATATTTACGTATCAAACTCACAATGCTGGAACGTTCGAACCGGGACCACCAATTGTATTTCTCATCAATGTACTGTTCTTTCACGGCGGAAATAGTATCGCGTCTGCCTACAATTCCGCCTCATCAAACTATCTGGGAACCCAGTCCTGCACCGATGCTCTCACCCAGTGCGAGGATAACGGGTACCCCAACGCAATATGCACCACCCGCCAAAATCCTGACGAAGGTGTCATTTGCGCCCAAAACTGTTCGATAGGTTACCATAAAGCTGGAATATTCAACCACACCTGTCAAGCTTGCGCCCCAGGAAAGTATAACAATTTATGGAATCAGCTTGAATGCCAACAGTGGTCCAATTGCCTAACCGGGCAGTATATCTCTGCCAACGGCACTGGGACCTCTAACCGTGAATGCACCGATTTTTCGAAGTGTCCAGCAGGCAGCTATATCTCTACCAACGGCACGGGAACTGCCGACCGTGTATGTAGCAGCTGTTCGGCGAATCAATTTTCAACTGCCGCCAACCAGATGTTGTGTTTGGACTGGACGCATTGTCAATCAGGCGAGTACGTCGTCAGACATGGTAATGCTACCCACAATCGTGTTTGCGAAAGCTGCGTTGGGGGATATACCAACCAGACCAATCTAAACACTTGTTATCCCTGGTTCGAGTGTCCTGCCGGTGAATACAACGCCCGCAATGGCAACGCTACCCACGACCGTGTATGTAAGACCTGCTTCGCTGGATTCACAAACGATACCAACCTAAACACTTGTTACCCGTGGTTAGACTGTTCTGCCGGCGAGTACATCTTTCGCAATGGCAACGCTACCCACGACCGTGTATGTAAGACGTGCATCACCGGATTCACAAACGGAACCAACCCTCATGCTTGTTATCCATGGACAGAATGCCCGACAGGCCAATGCACATCCAGCATTGGCAATGCTACCCACGACCGGGAATGCCTCCCATGCTCCAACGGAAATACCAACGTGACCAACTTGACGTCCTGGTCCGATTGTCCTCCCGGTCAGCGTGTTTCGTTCAATGGCAATGCCACCCATGACCGTATATGCGAAGCCTGTGTTGGGGGCTTTACCAATCAAACCAACCTGAATGCTTGCTACCCCTGGTTAACTTGTCCCGTCGGCGAGTACAGTTTCTTTGGCGGTAGTAACACACACAATCGTGTTTGTTCTCCATGGTCTGATTGTCTTCCAGGTCAGCGTGTTTCATTCAATGGCAATGCCACCCATGACCGTGTATGCGAAGCCTGCGTTGGAGGATTTACCAACCACACCAACCTTCATGCTTGTTATGCATGGTTTGATTGTCGAGCAGGCGAGTACATTTTCTTTGATGGCAACAGCACACACAACCGTGTTTGTTCTTCATGGTCTGATTGTCCTCCCGGTCAGCGTGTTTCGTTCAATGGCAACACCACCAATGACCGTGTATGCGAGACCTGCGTTGGAGGGTACACCAACCAAACCAACCTGAATGGTTGCTACCCCTGGTTACATTGTTCTCCCGGCGAGTACAGTTTCTTTGGCGGCAATAGCACACACAACCGTGTTTGTTCTTCATGGTCCGATTGTCCTCCCGGTCAGCGTGTTTCGTTCAATGGCAATGCCACCCATGACCGTGTATGCGAAACCTGCGTTGGAGGATTTACCAACCAAACCAATCTCAACGCTTGCTACCCCTGGTTAACTTGTTTTGCCGGCCAGTATATTTCTATCAATGGCACAGCCGTCAACGATAGGAAATGCTCCAACTGCCCAATGAAAACATACACCGCCAGCAACAACGAACAGAGTTGCGCCAATTGGACCATCTGCCATGCCAACCAATACATCTCGGCCAATGGTTCGGCCACCGCCGATAGGCAATGCGCAAAAGTGATGACATTGACCGGAATTCCGTTTGAGTTGCCTCAACGTGTTCTGGAAGACAAAAATCTATCGTATGCAATTCGATTAACAGAAGGCTTGACCACTATAGCTGATGTCGTTGTGAATTTTCACGCCACCTCCACCCACCCAAAGTTGACCTGCGCGCCATTCCCGCCGACTATACGGTTTCTGCCCACCAGCAGTCTCAGCCAACAAGTGGTTCATATTCACGCGCAAGGAAATCGGATAGACGAAGGCACCAAAGCCATTGCCTACACATGCAAAATAACACACACGGTGGTCTCCAAGGACCCACAATATGCAGGACACCCGTCGCGCGTTGTGACCCTTGATGTCATCAACGATGACGAGGCGAATCTGAAAATATGGACAGTGGATGAAGTATATAGCATGAAATTCCTGCCGTTTTTTGTGAGCGAAGGAAAAGCGGTGGAATACGGTCTTGGTGTGGATACCGAGCCGACCGCACCGGTTGTCATACGGCCAAACAGTAGCCTGACTATCAAACCCAGCGCCCTCGTGTTCAATGCTTCCAATTGGAAGACGATTCAATGGGTGACAGTGACCGCAGCGAAGGACGACATCGACGCCGATGGTGGCGTCTTTCATATTCGGCATCCTATGACGACCAACGATGCAATCTTTTACCACAAGGCGACGGCTCAAGACACCTTGGTAACCGTCCAGGTTGTGAACGATGATACGGCCGGAATCCAACTCGCGGGCGAGAGTGCGCTCTTCTTTCGCGTGGGCGAAGAGACCGCCTTTAGACTCGAACGCTTACACACGATTCCCTTCGCCGATGTGACAATAACCATCGTGGCACCGTCCTTCATCGTTTGCAAACCCGCCGTGTTTGTGGTTTCGCCTGCCGAGTGGAAGAGCATAAACCAATCGTTGGTGCTCCATGCCTTGCCAGAGGCGAAAGGGGAAAGCATCTCGGTCGAACTACATGCCACCAGTGAGGACCCGAAATACAACATGGTGTTGACCGTTCCGGGAATGGTCTTGCCGGATTTGCCCACGGCCGAAGTTTCTGTATCCAATGGACTGCCCATGTCAATGCTTATTGAACTAGGCATCGGTGTTGGAGGAGGCATTGTACTCGTTGGGGTCTGCTGCCTTGTCTGGAAATGTAAATCTAGAAAGGATGTTGACAAAGTAGACTCTACTCTCGAAGAGGGTGTCGCCGAAGAGAAAATAGATTTTAGTTATCTTAAACAACGATTTCCGCGACCGGTGAGGAAAAACCCGTTACAGAAAGACGATGAAAAACTCGATTTAATCATACCGGGAATGCCGAGAGGTGTCAAGAGGCAGAAAGACGATGAGAAACTCGATTTGAGCATACCAGGAATGCCGAGAGGTGTCAAGAGGGGTGGAAAACGTGTTCGTGGCCGTAGCGGACCTACTCGCAAGCAAATTGAACGTAGAAGAAGCGAGGCTATATAAAATCAGTATGATATTAATGTAAATGTTCACAGCGGGTAGAATACTCGCATCGTCTTGAGCCATTCCAACGGATACAATACCCTGCGTCGCTGTGGCTGTGTTGGACGTTAGAAGTGTACTCGTCCTGGGAATCTTGGTGCCGATAGGCAGCGTACAGTACGAACGCAACGTTGAATCCTATAGTATGCCCCTTCTGAGCAAAATCGTTTCGTGAGTTTAAGGATTTCCCTACATTTTGATGTGGGATTTGAAGTCGATGGTGTGTGGCTTTATAAAGTTTCGCCAACTTCTATTATACAGCCATGTATTAAAAAATAGCACGAATCGTGTGGAATGTATTTTTAAGGATTTATACTACATGTGGATTCGAGATTCTGAAGTTGATGCTGTGTGCTGTTATGAAGTTGGCGAATCGACAATGCTGTGATTATGTATGTAGACATAGAACGACTACAGCACAAAAGTGTCTAATGTTGGCGACAGTACAGGGTGATAGTGTGGGACAAAACCTACACCGAGTAGGAAATTTCCCAACGTACTCGAATTGAAATGCCTCGAGTATGATACTGAAATAAATATATTTTATTTGCGCATAATCGAAAGAGACATGCAGATACTATTGCAATTGCAACTACTGTAGGTACAGTATTGGACCAATAAGGGAATACAAGATGTTTTGATACGATTGAAATAACGGACCGAAAAAAAAATAAAATCGGACCGAAATTGTTGTTACTGCCTTGGAACTGCTCGGTGAGTGTTGTAAAAGTTATGCGGATTTTTGTCTACTTCACTAAAAGACATGTCGTGCAAAGCACCCCATTCGCTTTCAGAATGTGTTTTATAGGCAGGAACATCATGCTGGTAAACGTAGGGGTTCGTCCTCTGTTGTTTGTGATGCCTATGTTGATACTGGCGTTGGTAATTTTGCTGTTGATGTTGCTGCTGCAGAACTCCGTCTTGGTGTTGGCGATTGTAGCTCATATGATCCTCGTAAGGCATCGTATGGAAGTTTTGCGGGCTGTGATTAACTATTGGCATCGCCATTCTGGTGTGCTGGCCATTAGATGCTTGTGCCGCAACATCTTCAAGCAACGGCATACTTTGACTGAGAGTGATGTTTGGCGAGGACTGTTGGTGTACAGGCGAAACTTTGTTTTGAAAAGTTACAGGTGAAGCTTTGGTATTCTTCGGGATATAACCCAAGCGTTTTTTGTGGACTGCTTCGATACGATTGAGCATTCTGTTAGCATGCTTCTCCCCAGCGTCAACTTCAGCTTGGAGCCTAACCACATCCATTTCCAGTTTCTTTAAGTCTTCCATGGTCGGGGCCTTCGCCAATTTTCGCTTCAATCGAGCATTTAGTAATTCCATTTTTTCGACTACTTTGGATTTGCCTTCGATGATATCATTAACATCAATTAATTGGTCTTCAAGACCTCTTACTTTTTCTTGTAAAGCTGCTGCTAAATCTTCGTGATATTTTGCAAGATCATTTGCTTCCAAGCACTCTTGCTCTAACCTTGTATTCTCGACCTTCAAACGATCGTTTTCTTCGATTAGATGAGGGGCATCGGACATTTGCATGTTGCTTCGTTTGTATTCCTGTGGAACTGGTACCGACGTCTCCGGCGACGCTATGGAATGCTCTTGATCCGTGTTCATAGTCTTGTCGAATCCTACTTCCGCCGGCGCGTTGTCTACTTCCATCAACGCCTGGCTTTCCTGGGTGTCCTTGAATTTCATAAGTGTGAACGTAAAACTGCATCGTACAAGTACATTTCCTTCCCCAGACTTTACCACAGGCAATTCGTGTGTTTGCGTGCCGGCCCACATTGAGCTACTGTCCACCGCAAGTACGCTCACTCCTAAATAAGTAGGGTCGGAGAAAGGAACTAAGCGAAAAAAGAACACTTCAAAATGCGACGGGACATCGGATGAAGAAAAAGTATATGAGTGCCCTGGCAAGAAACTTTGACCACGCCGTTTCCAAACAGTGCTTGCGGCCTCGTTCCAAGATTCTCCGCTTTCGATACTAGTAAACTTTGGGATATCATCAACGATAATTTTCTCGTCTGGCGTGGGGCCGACACCATAAGGGTGCACAAACATAAATATATTTCTTGTACCCTCAGCTGCACGAAAGTTAACATCGTCCACTGACAGGTCAAAATGAGGCCCCCTAAGAGTTTTCTCGGTGACAAAAATAAACTTAATCTGCTCTAGACCTTGGTCACCAAACCGGTGGGAAGTCGCATGTTGGCAGAAGGGTGTGAGAGTTGAAACCGGGACAAATAGCGGGTTAGACATGGGGTGTAATGCACCATTTACTTCTCGCAATAAATCTATCTGTAGCAAGCAATCCTCCTGTAGATCGGGCAAATCGACGCCTAATTGAGCACCAAAAAATCCATAATGTTCTTGCGACTTGCGAGAATTGACAGCTTTGAAGGTTTGCTGAAATATTTCCCGCTCAATACCATAGAAGAACTGTATCACTTTCTTGTGAAAATCGCTTCTGTTTCCGTATTTGGTCCGTGATATGTCACTCATTCGGATCCCTTCCTCTATAAAATTCACTAGCTCTTCCTTGTCGATCATCGAGTTTCCATCTTGGTCAACACTGGCCAAAAACTCCAACGAGTTCGCTTGACTAACTTCCTCTCCGATAAAATCTGAAAAGAATACTTTCATTTCGCCCGCATTTAGCTGGCCATCGCGATCTGCATCATACTTTTGCCAGATTGAATTAATAAAATCATTAACGGTTACCTTTTTGTAATTCCTGAGTAATGCCTTATTTTGCCGTGATATTTCCAGGTCTACGCCATCAAAAAACGCGATTACTTCCTTGTGAAACGCACTCCTTCTGGCGTACTTTGACCGGCTGGTCCGACTCATACGCAAACCCTTTTCTATAAAAAGCGCGAGTTCCTCGGCGTCGATCATTGCGTTTCCATCTTTGTCTATGCTAGAAAGAAAATCCAGGGCGTCTTGTTTGCTGATCGGGTGCCCAATAAAGTCGTGAAACAAGGGCTGCAACTCAATCGAGTTCAGTTGACCATCTTGATCTTTGTCGTACTTTGCCCAGATTGACTGAACCAATCGTTTACCAGAGAATGCTTCGACGTGCGTAACTTCAGTGCTACTTTTGCCAACAAATTCAACACTTTTGGTCTGGGTCATTTCGCTGGCGTGGCCAATTTGATGCTTGGTCATATTTAAGTCAATTTCAGGGTGCTTCATCAACTCTCTCACAATATCCAGACGGTTCTTGCCTGCTGCTCGCATCAATGCTGTGTATCCGTGCTTGTTACGTGCATTCACGTCTGTGATCTTCTTCAGTATTCTTGTAAAGAGAGGGAGACGGCAGCCTTCTTCAGCAGCCACGTGTAGTGAATTGTCCAGAATTTCATCAACGTCGTTGGGGTCGGCCCCGTTGCGAAGCAACTCCTCTGCTGCGTTTTCATCCTTCGCTTTCAGCGCCACATTTAAGGGGGGGCCACTAGAATTTTCATACTTAGAATGTTTATACTTAATAACTTGACACCGGACTGCATATATTTTCTCTCCCACCGACGAAGAGGTACCGTCAACCACCAGAATTTTACACTTCGTCGCTCCATCGAGAGCACTGTGATCCATGGTGACAAAGCAAATATTGGACGATCAATATTGCCTTGGCTCCTGCTGTTTGCAAATGTAAAGACTAGAGGCGTTCGTCCCTAGCTGTCCGAGAAATTTTGCCGTTCCATGCACATATGCCGTGTAGCCAAAAGAATAAGAAGCGTTTTTTTCAGCTCATAACAAAATAGAAACCCATGTGCTCAATAATATAATACAGCCAAATCGGTTGTCGTGTTGTCGTCAGTTAATCATTACTGTATTGATTTAACAGACAAAAACTCGATGCAGTCACGCACGCTCACGCCTTGGCATCGTCGTAGGAAGGTCTACCGAAAATTGCAAACTCTAAGGTCATCTTTTGGAATCCCCAAGTAAAAAATATTAAAGATGTGATATTTGTACAATATTCCTTAGGATAGAGTTTCTCTGGTGATCTATGAGGACATAGCGACATTGCAACTCCGTCAGTTACAAAGGCGTGACCCACATGTCCGACTGCTTTTGGGACGGCCGCTGGAAACGTCAACAACCTAATTCGAACTAAGCTTCTACAACCAGTAGTAGTAAAATATACGACATGCATGCGAAATGCTGCAAATGCACTCTGTCGACAAGTGTGATTGGGAGCGGCGGCGGCCACTACAGGATCTAAACGAGCAGCTACTTTCAGCGGGTGTAAAGGGGGACTTGCTTGAAATAAAACATTTACACGGCTTGGGTGCAAACCTTCAATATAGGGGCTTAGATGAGGAAAGTGGGGATTTGGGCCTTCCGCATTATGCAGCACAAAGGGGCGATGCCGATATTATGCGTTATTTGTTGGCCCAAGGTGGCCAACCATACGCACAGGTCTTAAATTCGGGCCAAACAGTTGTTCATATTGCCGCACACCAGGGTCACGTTGGTCTGTTGAAATGGATGTTCAGTCAAAGACACCTTTTTGATTTTAATGCCGTTGACAATCGTGGAGGGGGTATTTCGCATTACGCTGTTCTTGGGGATAAACTTGACGTCGTCAAATGGCTTCACCAAGATGTTTCAAACACAATACCCCAAATCTTAAAACAAGTCGATCTTAACGGCATCAAACCCATCTTCCTGGCCAAGCAGCTAAACAAGAAGGACATATACGACTTTTTGGTCTGGGCTCATACCAGTAAGCAAGCCAGAAAAGTTCGCAGTTTGTTTTTTAGGTCAGTTTCTGCACATGCAAATGAAATGTTGCTGGGTTTTGATCCAGCCAAAAATAAAGAGCGGGCTTGCTTTCGCTTGCAAAAATCTTGGAGAACAAGGAAGGCACTCACAGATAAGGCAACCGAACAAAAGTTCCACACGACAAAACATATGGAAGAAGAACTCCTTAATATCCATAAGATGATAGATGAAATCAATAAACAAGACGAACGAGAGCGTGCTGCGACAGCGATGGAAATAAAAAGGAAAGAAGCTGAGAAGAGAAAAGAGAAAGCATTCATCGAAGCCATGAGATTCACTGATAAACAAAAGAAAATTAAATCTTACAGGGAAGATAGGGTTGCAAAAGCCATCCACGCAGCGCACTGTGTACACGTTGCAGAAAAGAAAACCCTTGCATTGGCAGTTTCATGCCTCCAACTCTTGGATACTGCGTTAAGTTCCCTCAGTGACGCTCGCTCAGTCCCTAGCGGAACTGAAAAAATTAACTTTTTGACATCATGTTTGGAAAAACTCGACCGTTGCTCCAACAAAATTGAGGAAACTTTCCAAATTTATAGTGATGCACTGAAATGGAAGTTAGAAACCATGAAAATTGCGTATGATATAGAACTAGAAAACTTTTGCAATGTGAAGTGCTTTTCAGCCGAGTTTTTTGAAAAAGTCCGGGGCTCCTTGAGTCTTGCGCAGCTGATAAACCTTACTCGACAGGGAAGTGAGAAAATCGAGGACACGTTTCCTGCACTCAGCAAAGACGAGGCGAACAGATTCTTTGCAGCGTTAACATCAGGAAAAATTGTTCGTGTCCAAACCGGGGTGCTCCGTTTAGAAGAAACGCGTGCGCAGAAGAAGGCAAGAGAGAAGAAGAAGAAAACAAGAAAAGAAATTGAGGAGGAGGAAAAAGCAGAAGCAGAATATGGTCTCTGGGTCCGCCACGCATATGATCAAATCGATGAAGCAAACAAGCATCTGACCCAAGCGACGTTCTACAAAAAAGAAGCTATGTCCGTGGAGAAAAAGGTGAAAGAGAGTGAACACGAAGCGTCGGATATGCTGAGCAATGGCGTTGAAATGCCCATGGGTTACGACCCATACTGCAGTAAATTAAATTTACCTCCGTTCGCCCGCCGAATAAAGCGGGCAAAAAAGCGTTGTGAGGCACATAATGCCCTGGCTGATCTGGAGAACCAAATGAACCAGCTCACTGCGGAGATGGGATGAAAAACATAGATTTGTAGACAGCAGCCGGTCAGTGCTTTTTTTTGCTTCATCTAACTGTTGTTTCTTTTTCTTCCAGTATTTTTTATGATATCATATTCTTTTAGTTTTTCAGTATTTTTTTATCTATATTCTTTTTGCTGTTCTAAGATATGTTGTTTATTTTTCTCGCTCGTAATATATGCTTTTGCTTTATCTTTAGTTTTTTCACGGTATCTTCTGTTATAACTATGATAGCTTTTTTTGCCTTATCGTATTTTTTGGCCTCACTCATTATAAACATAATTATAGAAATGTTTTTTTAAACAAAATAATAATATTATAAAAATAAACATAAGTAAAAAATAGAAATCAGCCTACTCCGCCTCGCGCAGCATTTTGGCAATGGCCAAGTAGCCTTCCTCCTGGGCAATGTCCGCCGGCGTCTGTCCGTAGTCGTCCCTCACGTCCGCATCGGCCCCCGCCTCAAGGAGCGCGGCCGCCGTCGCGGGTGCGTCGTCCATCGCGGCGTGGTGCAGCGGGGTGAACCCTTGCTCGTCCTTCGCATTCTCCTCGGCGCCCGCCTCAAGGAGCGCGGCCACCACCGCCGCGCTCCCGGCAGCATGCAGCGGGGTCTCCCCGTCCTTGTCCTTGGCGTCCGGGTTGGCCCCCGCCTCGAGAAGCGCGGTCACCACTGCACCCACGGCGCGGGGGGCGGCGTAGTGCAGAGCGGTGCGCCCATCCCCATCCGTGGCGTGCACGTCGGCGCCTCCTTCCAGTTTGGCGCGCACCTCCTCTGCCGTCTTTACCTCACCCAGCGTCCGTGCCATGGTGTGCGCTGCTCTCCACTGCGCACGGGCGAGCTGTGCGAGCCTCCTACGTGCGTACGTACAAGCTCGTAATTTCAAAGGTGTTTCAAAAACTGAACGGGTTGGGCAAAGGAGCACAAAATTTAGTTGTGCGATGCTTCGTTTGATTGCACGTGTGTGGCAACACGTGTGCGTGTGTGCGATAGTGGATAGACAACGCGTGTATGTGTGGATCCGTACCTCCGTACCTGTGAATCGGATGCGTGACGAGAATAACATCAACACACCATACAATTCGCTAACATGGACACAAAATGGTATACAATAATATTATACTCCTGAACTAATGGGTGGCACATTTGGAACATCGCTTTCGGTGTCCCAGAAATCGCAATACGAACCGTACAATTTAGTTTCGGTGTTCAAGGGCCAGTCCATGTTCATGTTGATATCGTTTGATGCATTGTATGCTGGCCATTCCAAAAAACTGTTTTCCCCGTTTTTGCCAATGTTGACATCGCCCGATGCGGCTAAATTCCCCCAATAATATTGAAATGCATTACTCATTTTTCTCTCGTCTTCATTGAAATCATGCAGCAACACAGGCCACTCATTCCCCCATACAAAACACATTTCTGAGGTATGGTAATTCCCAAGTAGTTTGTACTCCACCCAGTTTTTCAGTGGAAAAACGAAATGATACAACCACGATTTGATGCCTCTGTTCGACAAGGCTCGCACAGCACGTCTGGCAGGGCATGCAAATGTGCAATCTCTCAAAATTTGTGCGACTCGCTCCAAATTATCGTTGTTGTAAGCACCTGCTGGGTACAACTCCATCGTCTGGTTTACAAAGGTTTCGTTATGTCGTAAAAACGTCATCAAAGCGCTGCGTACACCAGCATCTGTTAAGGGGAACAAAGACTTTACGCTTTTATCAATCAACGGTAAGAATGGAACAAACATAGTGCCTTCGTCTTTGTTGCTACCAAAAATGGCTGGAACACTGCTGCCACGCCCATCTATAAGACTTTTCAAGGGCATTTCAAACGTTCCAACTTCACTTCCATCGATGACAGGGCCCCACGGCATGACGGGAGACAGAGGGGGGATGATGGACTGAATAAACGTTTTGGATAGTCCAGCACCTTCGAAGTATCGGGTTGCTTCTGCACCCGGCCATTTCGGGTTCAACCAACTCAGGAGCCCATTCATTACATCACCCAACGGTGCTTTGCGCAGGCAGTGAAGGAATTCTTCTTGCGCCATTGTCGCTTCATCGCATCCGAACTTCGAGGTATACAAATTCCCAAATTTTACTTCGGTCTCAACAGGACGAAAGAACTGATTTGTGTCACATGATCCAGACTCACTTATGGCCGCAGCGAACAGGCCGACTGACCTGGAGCTTGCCAAGTGCCAACACACTGAAAATGCACCCGCACTTTCGCCAAAAATCGTCACACGTTTCTTATCACCACCGAAAAATCCAATATTACCTTGCACAAACTCAAGAGCTGCACGTTGATCTCGGACGCCCATATTTCCAGTCGACGCCTCTGAATCTTCTTGTTGCAAGTATCTGTGAGCCAAAAAGCCAAGGGGACCGGTTCGGTAGTTTGTAGCTACAACAACCGAATTGGTATTTTTTGCCAGATTCACACCATCATACCAACCAAATTCGAACGCGTCCCCCATTGAGTAACCACCGCCAAAAATCCAAAATAAGACCGGCAATTTTGAGTTTGATTTCAATGCACTATATGGTACATAAATATGCAAGTACAAGCAATCTTCAGATCCTAAATGCACTGGGCCTAGTTTTAACTGAGGGCACAGTTTGGGGACACCAGAACAGTCTTTCGTGCCCGACCAATTTTTCTCCAACGCTTGTGGCGGCTTGAACCGGTTGTCACCGTCAGGAGGAGATGCAAAAGGAACGTTGTAAAACACCGCAATATCATCAACTACTTTTCCTTGGACCTTGCCGTAGATTGTATCAACTTTTGGACCCCATGGCCAATCCACTTTTTCTTCCGCCTTTGCGTGAACAAATAGTATTAAAACAAAGCACCAGCAACCCTTCCAAGTTCTAGACGCCGTTGACATCGTCCCGACCGCCTCCACGTAGACAACGCGGCGGTATATGAAAAACAAGTGCAATTTCACCTCAATCAGCGAGGATGAGCGATAGAGACTGCGTGTCTCCGATTTCCATCGGCAGGCTAGTATCAATGGGGGGGGTTCCTTCGGTAGGAGGAAGACTTAAGCCCTGCCGGCACCTTGGCTCCTCACCCTTACTTGCTTGAATGTCAATCTCTCTGTTATTGCATCTAAAAATTGCATCTATCATCATATCACCATTATCAGTGGTCAGCCAGCCAGCCACATACATGCACGTAGAAAGTAGAGACGTGGAGTCTCGTACATCATGATACCACCATGATAAACGTTGGCATTTTTTGGAGATAATAGAGTTGTTGTTCTGTATGATGTGTTCATGCAAAATATAATATTATAATTATTTATTTGGTCACCGATAAATAAATACAGTAATAAAAGAAAAGAAAAGCACACGCGCCAAATTGAACAGAGGAAGGAAGGTGAGGTGGCTGGATGACTTGCTGATGGGCCGGGAACCTTCCGGTACGAACAGTCCAAGGTGAGCTATACAACCGTGATCATTAATCTCCTAGTCACTTGCAATCATGTTCCACAGTGCAACAGCCTTAGCACTTTCAAGCCTCGCCTTGCTAGTCGTGGGGGAAAACGCACCTAGCATCCAAGGGAGCACCGTCGGCGACTTCGTTATGCTGGGATCCCTGTGCTTCCCCCCAGGTGCAACTGATCAGGTCAAGATCCAAACAACTTCGCCCCTTCCTGGTCAAACCATTTTGTTTTTCGATGATCAAACATCGTCGTTTGACCAAATCAATACCCTCGGTGCAAGTGCTTCTTGTTATGATAGGGAGCAATTGGCACGACCAATTTGCGGAAAAGATAATACAGGTAAACAAAAGTGTACCCCAGGTTACGATCTTCCAGAAGGCACGCCGTCTCCATACTTGATTGACATCAGCGAGACGTTTGCTCGCCGTTGGTATTTCATCTTGTCTAACTGCCAAAAAAAGT
>Ga0099797_100182_pt2 | contig 36823 bp, 32 predicted proteins | sample Uncmet_Sort48C_1_FD_89871 | JGI IMG/M metagenome (GOLD analysis project Ga0099797, IMG submission 89871) | Marine eukaryotic communities from CALCOFI LINE 67, Pacific Ocean - C012_Sort48C_1 | ecosystem: Environmental > Aquatic > Marine > Oceanic | place: Pacific Ocean: Monterey Bay | collected... | reverse complement strand
GAGCTCGGGGATGCTTTTTCGAAATGTGCTTTCAAGGTCTGCTTCGACGAGCTCTCTGACAAGGAAATCGGTCATCGAGAAAAAAAAAATTGAAGCTTAGTTGTGGCTGAAATGTGGATGTGTTTGGGAATAGGTAAGGCGCTTTTTTTTCCTGAATCTGTTTCAAACACCACGGTTGTCCGTCAGATGTTCACGAACCATCAACCCAGCAGCTGTACTGCAAGACAGTCTTGAGGCGGATTGAGTCTGTGAAGTCATGAGACGAGTGAAGAGGATAATATTGGATCTATGTGAAGAGGATTGGATCGATGATTCTATTGACGTTTATTTTTGGGCTTGGATCATGTGGTGTTTCATTGATGTGTCTGTTGTAGCCTTTAGAGCCAAGTTACAAGTATCTTAGACTTTTACATTTAATTTTGCCCCCCTCCAGCAATGACTACCATGGAGTCTGTGACTCCGTTTTCTTCTGTTTTATGTCATGGAGTCAGATCTTCTGCCCGTTTTCTTCTACCTGGCAGCAAAAACTGCAATAAAGACTGTGTCTCGAGACTCGATGTGACATGTCACGTGTCATTTGTCTTCTACCTGGCTGTCTCCGTGGGCAATGACGTTTGGGATGCGGTTTTGTTTACGTCACGGCTCGTACGTTCCAGACCTTCAGTCTAGTCAGGTTTTTTCTTGGCGTGGTCCGGATAGACTAGTTTTTCGGGGCTAAGACGAAAATTGGAGGAAAAAAGTCCTTCGGGATTGAGATGGATAACTGTCGGCGAAAAAGTCCTTCCATGATGATGATTTCCTAGTGGTTACAGTATTCCATGGTGATGATTTCCTAGTGTATATGATTTCTGTTCATGGCGTTGCTATTTTCTTATTTTCAAGAAGTTCAGAATTTCTGTCTATTTCTCTTTGTGTCATGGTTTTCTTCTCTGGTTTCTGTGCTATGGTTTTCTTCTGTGGTTTCTGTCTTCTCCTGTTCCTTCCATTGTTTTTTCCATTGTTGTCCGTTTATAGAGCCAAAAAGCTCCTTGCTGGTTGGTGTGTATTATTATTTCGTAAATTGCCGTGTTCTAAATTTCTCAGAAAATTTTTTTTGGTCGAATTTGGAAGGTATTCATTTTGTTCTCAAAAGATTCAGAAAGAGAGTGTCGATGAGAGCTGTTTTGAAGTTTTTCTGTAAGGATTTTCCGTGAGAGCATTGTAGGATGTGAGAGTTCTGTGTGAGATCTGAATTGTCTGAGTTCTATGTGAGAGTTCTGAATTGTCTGAGCAAGTTTCTGTGCATATGATTTCCTTATCATGCACCTGAGTGTTGCGTTGAGTCTTCGAAGAGTGCTCTTACAGTTCCGTATGTGTCTGGTATGCATTGGTGTATTGAGTTATCTTGTTGAAGAGTGTTCGAGTCGTTCAAAAATTATCCAAAAGAGTGCTCCAAACGGGGAAAGAGTGGTCGTTGCATGTGATTGAGTCGTTGAAGAGCATGGTCGATGTTGTATTGAGTCGCTGAAGAACAGAGTTGTTGTATTGAGTCGTTGAAAAGTAGAGTTGATCGTAAAACGGGGAAAGAGTGGTCGTTGTATGTGATTGAGTCGTTGAAGAGTACAGTCGTTGTTGTATTGAGTCGCTGAAGAACAGAGTTGTTGTATTGAGTTGTTGAAAAGTAGAGTTGATCGTAATTCTGAATCGAGAAAGCATCTTGAATCCATTTCCAAACTGAATCTTCCAATCTTCCGCAGACAACAATTCTGATTTACAAACAAAATTTAGCCTTTGTAAAATTGGCCGAAAAAGCATATTAAGGACAACATTGAAACATTGAAACCTAAAAAACCATATTGAAGGTGAAACCATAGAGGTGAAACCATAAAGTTGCGCATGAAAATCGGAGAGTTTCGATTATCCGACTTCATAAGCATCGGTGAAAAGATAAAACTTGTCACAAGCAGTTAGTTATTGAGGTAAAAACTAACGCTTCAGCTATTGAGGTGTTTCTAAACGGCAGTTTGTGAGACAAGGATTTACATGAGGTGAATACTGGATTTACGAATCCGAAGAAAGTTCTGAAACGAGTTTACGAAAGCACAGCAGAAGGAAAAACGAAAATATATCCCTGATCTGGAAGTTTTCTGATCTGGTAGTAACAGACTCTCTGACAACGTACGTATTGACTTGCAAACAAGCTCCTGTAATTCTCGCTTCTGTAATTGAATAATTCTCGCATCTCTAAGTAATTCTCGCATCTCTAAGTAATTTTCGTATCTATAACTTTTCTCGCTTCCTATAATAATTTTCAGATATCATTTTACAACTTGACTTGATCATACTCTCTTGATTGGATTCCTTGAATAGAAACACAAAGCAAAGATGGAAATCACAATTACCGATGGAGACGGTATTCCGGAGGGAAGTATCCTTTCGATCAAATGCGGAAGTGTGCATTGCCAGGCCACATTGGAATATGGCCGCCCGATTTACGTGCCCTGCGCGGCATCTAAGAAAAAGGAGGAAATGAGTATTGGATTGCTGCAAGAGGTGTGTCGGCAGAAGCTCGCAAGACCAACTGTATTGCCTGGACAAGACCCACAAGTTGTACCCGTGGAATTTAAGGTATAAATTTTTGGATTTTTTCTTTGGATTTGAGTCCATAGGTTGTACCGGTGGAATTTAAGGTATATATTTTTTTTTGGACCACAAGTTGTGCCGGTGGAATTTAAGGTATATTTTTTGGGTGGATTTTTTTTTTTGGATTTACATTCTCTTTTTGTTGTTGTTGACAGTTGTTGTTGATGAATTGACTTGTTTCGTATATTGGTCGATGAATGAATGAATGACGTTTCGTATTGAAGATTGGCAGATTTTCGCTGCATTTATTCTTCGACTTTTCGAAGTTGTTTCCTTGTGTTTCGTTGTGTTGGAAGCCGGGGTTTTCGTGGTGGTTGGAAAGTTTTCGTGGTTCTCTTTCAAAGTTGGTTATTCTACAGTTCTGTTGGCATCGAATTTGGTTATTCTACAGTTCTGTTGGCATCGACGTTCTTGGTATCGATTTTCCACCAAAAGTTAAAACAAAAAAACAACCTTGATTTGATTTGTTCGGCGCAAAGCCATTGATGTCTCTTGAGCCTAAAACTCGAAAAACTAAACAGGATTTCTCCGGCAAGCAGTTCTCCTCGCTCCAGATGCGTGTTTCGGACAAATCCATCACAGCTCCCCGTGGATCAGCGCAGATAAAAGGAAAACACAACAATGCTATCTCGGCTTGCAGATATCTTGAAGACCACAACATCGCTGGTATAATGCGTGTGTTGGTGAAAGAATTGTTAGCTGCGCGCCCTGTGAAACCCGCTTTATGGATCCAACAGAATGCAGAAAAGTACCTCGCTGGGAAAGAAGGCAGTCCTGCTGGTGGAAAAGAAGGCTCTGGTGGTGAAGCAGATGGAAAAGACGGTGGAGACGGAGCGAGTGGAAGTCCAGAGGAACCATCGACTTTGAAAACTACTGGACATCAAGCTCCAGAAGAGCAGGAAGCTGCTCCAGAGGAAGATCCCGAGCAGGCTGCTGATCCAGATTTTTACGGGCGGATGAATATTTTGAAACCTATCCTCGAAAAACTATGGATGTTTCAGCACATGCGTCCCAAAGAGTTTGGGGGGATGCTACGTTCGTTCAAGAAATACGTTATCAGAACCGATTTGGAAGAATCCGAGGCAGATTTGGTAAATCCAAAATGGGCAGACAAACGAGTCCCATCCGAGAAACTCGTGAAGAATGGCGGAAAGATGTCACCCGGCATCCAAATTCTCGAGCAGGGAGAGTCTCCGGCGGAGAACGAAAACGTTTTCGTGATCCAGAAGGGAAAGCTCGAGGTTTTCATTGACGATAAGAAAGTCAACATTTTGAAATCCGGCGACTTCTTCGGCGAACGTGCATTTGTCCTGGATATGCCGCGCGGATGCACTGTGAACGTCGTCTCCGACGAATGCGTATTGTGGGGATTGAGCAGGGATCCGTTCGAGGATTTCATCCACAACAACGACGATTTGCAGGATAATTTTGGCTCCGAATACTTCGTTCAGTATTCGGACGAGGTGTTGCCAGATGGGTACGATATCGACGATGACGAAGACTTGGAAGAGATGTTGAAGAACCCGGATTTGGTTCTCGAAGATCTGAAAAAGCAAGACTCGGATAAAATCGAATTGTATAAAATGCTGAAGAAGCTTTGGGTATTCAAATTCCTCGATACGCAAGCTCGCAAAGAGTTGATGGATTGCTGTATCAGGCGTGAAGTCGATTTCGACGCTCCTGTTTTGTCGATTCCAGCTCCGTTTGACAAACGGGAAGATTCGGATAATTCGATTGTGGTCTTCGAGCAGAACGATATGGCGGATGTTAACGAAAATATGTATTTTCTGGAACGTGGTGAGGTAAATTGCTATCTCGATGGAAATATGAAGATCAATTGTTTGAAACCTGGATCTTTGTTTGGTGAACTGGCATTCGTATTCTCGTTGCCGCGTGCAGCGACCTGCAGATTGTCGATGCCAGAGACCTTAGCGAAGAAGTACAAAAACAAGATTGCAGTGTTGTGGGAGTTGGATCGTGATTCCTTCGATAAATACATCGGCATGAACGACGATTTCTCTGGTGGTATCCATTCAGCTTTGTATTACAAGGTCTACCCGGCAATCACGCCGAAAAAGACAACCGGCTTGGAAACCTCAGACGCGCACACGAAAACCGATCAGGATCGGTATGAGGATGAGAAGGGAGTTTTACGGACTCTATTGAAAGACTTGTGGATCTTCCGGCATATGCAGAGCGCAAATGGGGCAAATGCAGAGTTGTCCGACACGTTCGAGAAGGTGATCAACGCTTTTGAAAAGGAGGAGATTAAGGGCGCAGATAAACGTCAATCGGTCAACATGCTCGAGGCCGGCCGGTATCGTGTGTTGGAAGAAGGCGCAGGCTCGGAAAAGCGGGACTTCATGTATGTGATTGAAGAAGGCGAATGTGAGGTTATGCAGAATGACATCCCAATCAACAGACTGTCTGCCGGTGATTTGTTTGGTGAATTGGCATTTATCTATGGATTGCCGCGCCAGGCGAGTGTCATCATGACATCGTCGAAACTGGTGATGTGGAGATTGAGCCGTGATAATTTCATGGATTTGATCGGCGATAACGAGGCTATCACCGGTGGAGAATTTTCTTCGGAGTACTACAAGGTTTATTCAACCGCGCAAACCTTCATGGAAGGAGGAATGGATATGATGGAAGACGGAAATGGGGACGTAACCGGAGCTAATGGAGGAGCTGATGGCGACCAGGATGCATTGATGGGCACGAAAAAAACCGATAATGGTGGAAAGATCGGTGCTGTCTTCTGTCTTGATGGTGACAACAACGGCAAGAAAGAAGACGTCGTCTCTAATAAAGAGCGCGAAATGCACCACATCAAATTGTTGGATTTGATGGAAGATCTTTGGGTATTCGCCCTTATGCTGAAGGAAGAGCGCGCGCAATTGGGCGCCAAGATGAAACGCCACACGCTTTCCCGAGAGTCGTTGAAGGCCCAAAACGACGAGCAGAAGGCATTCAAAGGATTTGGGTCGATCGATGGTCTCGATTCCGACGCCGATAGCGATGATGACGACTACACCAAGCAATTGAAACGTGCAAAGAAGGAAGCCGCAATTCCGTTTATTCGGGAAGGCGACTCCCTAGAACAGACGGAAGCAATGTGGATTATTGAGGCTGGTCAATTCGAAGTGTATCAGGAAGGACGACTCGTAAATACATTACGCAGAGGTGATTTGTTTGGTGAACAGAGTTTGATCTATGGAATTCCGCGTCAAGCAACTGTCTCTTTATTGTCTGATACCGCAACTATTTGGGAATTGCCGCTGACCGTCTTCGAAGATCTGATCCGCGACGACGATTTTTTGACCGACCAGAACGCCAACGTGTATTACAAGAGTTATGCACAATTGGAGGTGAAGTCTACGGATGCCAAAGAGTCGAAAGGAAAAGCACATTCTGAAGGAACGAATTCTGTCATCGGAGATGGTGAGCAATCCGAGATGGCCGAGGACGCGTTTGCTTTCAACAAGGCGCATAAAGCGAAGCAGGAGAACGCACGTTTGAACCATATCTTGAAAACAACATGGATCTTTGCCCAGATGACGGATGAGGAACGCGAATCGTTGATCCCGATGTTCAAATTGAAGAAAATCCAGAAACCTCAGAATCTCCCGAAATTGCTGATCCTCGAAGAAGGACAAGAGGCAAATGCAGACGTCGAGGATGATGATGATTCGGCCGAAAACGCTATGTATTTGATCGAGAGCGGTCAAGTCGAAGTCACACGATCGGATACGATTGTATCAACTCTCGGCCACGGAGACTTCTTCGGTGAACTCGCTCTCGTCTACGACACACCACGCCAAGCATCGTGTTATGTGACCAGTCCAACGGCTCTTCTCTGGCAGTTGTCGAAGAAGAATTTCGCAAAAGCTATCCGTGAAAATTCCGCGTTCATCAACAAACCAGAAGTGACTTCCATGTACTACCGTCAATACGATAATTCGAAAACCGATGAACTCCTAAAAATGAAGGATATGGGTGTCCAGGACAAGATGAAGGCCGTTCTTCCGGAAATTCTCAAAGAACACGACGAAGAATTTGCATCTTTATCCCAAGAAGAGCAGGATAAGAAAATCGAAGCTATTGTTTCTGGATTGGACGAAAAGAACGATGTGTGCGTATTCAACAAGGGCGACGTGCTTCCGTTGTCTGACGGCAAAAAACAATGCATTTATTTCATCGAATCTGGGAACGCATCGTTCTTCGAGGGATTCCAGATTATTTCTCAGGTGGGAGCGGGTGAATTGCTGGGTCAAGAACTCCTCGATTCGACATTCGTCTGTTTCGTGTCCGCGCACGTCTCCATGAAAGCGGATGAAGACATGACGAAAGCGTGGAGGATCTGTCTCGACAATATTCGTCCAGTGACGACGATGAAGCTGAATAACCCAGAAAAGCCGGAAGAGCAGAAAGACGCGGAGAAATTTGCGAAAAACGCAATCCAAAAGACCACCGATGGAACTCCTATCCCAAAAGAAGTTCGGGACAATATCGGTAAGTGTCTCACTTCGGAGTTATTGGATCAACTGGATATCGATGGTATGGAAGTTGCTGACTGTTTGTGCAACGATATTGCGCCTCAGCAGTTCGAGGAATTGTTATACAATCTGCAGGCAATGACGGTTAAACAAGGTAAAGTTTTGGCAGTGTATGGTAATTCCGAGACTGTTGCTAATGGCAATGGAAATGGTGGTGATGGCAATGGCAATGGTCATGACGCAAATGGAAATGGTGCAAATGGAGATGGAAAAGGAGCCGCAAAAGCAAATGAGAAGCCTGCCTTCATTGGTGATTATTCCCTCTACTACCTCGAAAAAGGACAGGTCGACTTCTGGGATCGTTGGCAATTGTTGGGATCTGGTCAACCAGGTGAGTTGATCGGATTGCAATTGCTGGATCAGTTCATTGATACCGAAGAGTCTGATTTCCGATATGAAGTCAAGGAGAAAGCGAGAGTGTGGGGTATCAAGGTGAAACTTGTGGAAGCGGTGAAAGACGAGATGAGCAGCGCGTTGGAAAAGAGGAAGAACGGCGTTGTGGACGACGTAAAAGCCGCAGACAAGTCCGATGGAGACAAGATCACTGGATCTGTTGGTGGCGAAAAATCGAAAAGTTTGGATACCAAAGCCGCGGCGGCTGCAATTAACTTCATGGGCAATTTGGAGGATAAGTTGCTGGCTGGAATCACGGATGATGAAGCAAATACCAAAGGCAGTGCTGCAGATGACAATGTGGATGGCTCGCGTGCGGATGGAAGTGGTGTTGACGGCAGTGCCGCTGACGGAAGCGCTGTTCCAACCACTGTTGTCCAGACCGAAACGCGCGGTGTTGTCGACGAGGACGGCACTCCGGTGAAACAAGCATTTGTCCCGAACTCCACTGATCCACTCCTGGAAACGAAGGCAACTGAAAATACCAATGGCGGAGGAGCTCTCGATGGCACGATGAAGTCCCTGCTCACGGACAGCACCACAATTGATGCCAACGGAAAAGACACGACCACTTCGGGCGAAGTGCGAGCTTCTCTGAAACTGATTTCGCAAATCGAAACAAAGGTTGCAACCACGATCGTGACAAGCGATCCTTCCTATGGCGCTCCATCGCGTAAGGAAGATTCGAAAGCCGCAGTGACAGCGATTGCTGGCGCCTGCAAAAACGTATTCGCTGAGATGCACGCCAGTGACACCGAAGAACAGGCACTCGAAGTCAAAACACGACTGACGCAACGGATCGAAGATAAACAAGAAAAAGAGAAGAAGGGTCTTGTTCATAAGATATCGATCGAGTTCGATAACATGGCGATGCAACAGGAACAAAAACTGCGTGAGAAGGAAGCCAGCTCAGCGGCGCCAACACCACGGTTGGGAGGAGAGCAACTTCTCGGAGACCAAACTGAGGGAACAGTGCCAAGCGCCACGCCGCGAGATAACCTGAACGGAGATAATTTGAACGGAGAGTCATCTGCCGTTGGAAATACGACAGAGGATTTCCTCGGCAACACTGCTGCCGATGTGTTAGGAAACACCGTTGCCAACGCCGATGCCCTGGGAAACACGAATGCTGGCGATACTCCTGATACTCCAGAGGAAGGCGAGGAAGGCAATGCGGAAAAAGAACAGAGTCCCGACTCGCCTGTAACACAGAAACGTCGATCGTCGGATGTCGTCGAATCCGAATACCGTCAGAGCTACTATGGGCAAGGAAAAGATGATGACGAGGGTGCTGAAAAGAAAGAAGAGGAAGACGAAAAGAAGGATACTAAAACGCCTAAGTCGCTTGATGAAGATGAAGGTATGTTCCGTCAAAGTTTCTATGCGGCCCAACTGAAAGCTGGCGAAGACGAGGATGAAGAAGAAACAGCTGACAAGAAGGCTGAAGAGACTGACAAGAAGGCAGAGGAAGAAACTGCTGCAGATGCAACTGCTGCAGACAAACCTTTAGCAGAGGTCGGTGAATTCCTTCCGGATGAGGATGAAGGCATGTTCCGCCAGAGTTATTACGCCCAAGCTTTCTTAGACAAGGAAGATGATGAAGCTCCAGGCGCAGATGATGCCCCGGTCGCCGCTGATACTGCAGAAGATGCTCCAGCAGCAGAGGCGCCTGTTGCCGCCGCAGAGCAGGCTCCTGTTGCTGAACAACCAGAAGCGGACCAACCGGCAGAGCAGAATTTCGACAACATGACAGAGCCTCCTCTATCGAAAGCTCCATCACTGCACGACGAAGATGACAATGAGCCCGTCTGTCCGATAGACGGTCCTGTCGTCGAAGTCCAGGCTGTGCATGGCGGAGAAGAGGAACATCAGGGTGAAGAGAATTTGATGCCGCCCATGGGTGACGATCCACTGATGGGCTCAACGGTTGATCATGGTACTATGGCTATGGCAGGAGACGCTGACCCACTCATGGGATCCACGTTGATGATAGCAGAGCCAGCAGCTGCAGAACCAGCAGTGGAACAGGCTGTACCAGCAGAAGAGGAGGTTGCCGAGATCGTGGAAGAAGCACCTGCTGAAGAATCTGAAAAACCAATGACAGGCGAAACACCGAAGAATCAGGTGGATTTGAACAAAAATCCACCCCAAGAAGAAGATCTTTCGCACTGCCCAGATGCACCTGATGAGCCTCTGGACGAAGACCTTCAGGCTCCTGTACCGGCAGCAGAAACTGCAGCCACAACGCAGAATGATGCAGCACCTGCAGTAGAAACCACTGCAGCAGAAGCTACTCCTGCCGCGCAGCAGGCTGAGCAAGATTCAAAGAATGATCAGGATTCCAATGCAAAGAACACGGTCGGCGAAGTCATCGGCGGTATGAACGCCGGTGATGACGATGACGATGCACCACAGATCGAAAGTGGATCGGAAGATTGAGGGGCGTCACCCTAAGGAAATGGACATTGAAAGGATGGAAAATGATGATGTGACATGGAAAATGATGATGAGACATCATGTCACAATGAGGAGGAAGAGGATGTCTTTATTGAAGAGGAGGATGTCACAGTGAGGAGGAACGTGACGTCATAATGAGGAGGAGGGCGTCATTCATGATGTGGGTGACATCATAATGTTAACGCGGAAGATATCGTAATCAGGAGGCGCATACGGACTCTGAGGAAGAGGAGTAAGTATGATGAAAAACAGCAATGCCAATATCGTACCAAATACCGAGTGGAAATTACTTCAAGTCGTGATAACCTACAATATCAAGAAGTTGTGAAAAGCAAGTCGAGAGAATCAAGTTGAGTTTTTATAGAGAAAGATGCGAGTCGAATTTCTATAGAGAAAGATGCGAGTCGAATTTCTATAGAGAAAGATGCGAATTTCTATAGAGAAAGATGCGAATTTCTATAGAGAAAGATGCGAATTTCTATAGAGAAAGATGCGAGTCGAATTTCTATAGAGAAAAATGCGAGTTTAAGTCGAGTTTTGCAAGTCAAGTTCGTAGTCAATCATTTATCCAGTAAGGCGCTTAGAAAAAATAAGTCGAGAAATACAGATCTCAGAGAAATTATTACCAGTCGAGAAATTCGTTTACAGCAGATCGAGAAACTTAATTCTTTACAGCAGGTCGAGAAATACAGAGCGAGAAATTTTGAAGATGTTTGCAAGTCGAGGAATTACTGATAGGTCTATTGAAAGCAGTTCTATTGAAATACTATATCACTGAGCTCGTCTGTACACCGTCGGTGTACACGATGGAGCTAGTGACAAGCATATGTATTGAATCGATTTACGAATCAAAAGCATGAGAGAATCTCATTGAGAGCTCTCTCATTGAGAACTGGAGGAGAAGCTTCAACTTAAGTATCAAAAGAACGTATCAAAAGCGGCAGTAGTAACAAGGCAGTGCCAAGTAAGGAACTTACTACCTTCGTGTCGTTTATTCTTATTTTGATTTCTGCGCAGATTTTCAAAAAACGATTTCTGATTTTCAAAAAAAATATTTCAACGCTGATGCTATATTTCACTGTCACAAGGTTGAATCTGATGCTTCAAAAGGTTGATGGAAGCGCTGGGGCTGCTGCTGGATCGCGAGAATTTTTAATGGGGAGGAGAATCTGCGTGGCGGAATTATTTCAACTTACGTATCGTAACGCGAAATGTCATTGCCAACCGTATTCCGTGGATTTTCAGAATGATTCTGAGTTTTGAATTCCATAAGATTCGAATTTTCGATCGTGCATCTGGATTTTCGAATTTCCAGGAATTTCCTTCAATACAGCAGTCTGGTCTAAGTAGTTACTCAGTCCTCCTGACCAGCGCAATGCGCATCCAACCTGTAACTGTGAAACTGAAAAACCGATTTACATTACAAGCGTACTTATTTTAGGAGAGTATTACAATCAATAATTACAAGAGCACTAAAAAAACATTACTAATACAAGAGTACCTAATATCCAAAAGAGCACTACGAAATGCTTACTGAAAAGAGCAGTGACCAAGAATTAAATACGATTGCAGGTGCAAAAAACGAATTGACCGAGAACGAGTTTCTATGCGAGAGAGTTAAGGAAGAAGTTTTATGCGGATCTAATAAGGTTGGTGTCGTCCGCCTGATGTGAAGGTTGGCGTCGTTAACCTGATCATTGTGAAGGCTGGCGTCGTCCACCTGATGTGATTCTACCAATGTATTCTGTTTCACCGTAGAGAAATTGTTTTGATACCAGAGAAGTTGTTTTGATAGCTGTTTCACCATGACAATATGAATTGTTTTGAAAATTGATAAGGTCTATTGATATCATGATCGTTTTGCGAATTATGTATTTTGCGAATAGTATCTCGATTCTCAGTGGCGAGGAGAATTAAAAGAAAAAATATGGCGCAGGTGACAGCGGAAAGGAACTCTGTGTCGTTGTGTTGTAGATATCAACGCGGAGATCACAATTTGCAATGGCTGGATTGAGGATTGATTATAGTTGTCCAGCACAAAAGGGATATCGATACTGACAGAATTTTCGATATCGATACTCACGGAAGCAATATCGATACTGACGATGAGATATTTGTCCAGAAAAGGGATATCGATAATCGAAGGTATCAGTATCAGTATCAGTATCAAAGGTATCAGTATGGTAGTGACTGACAAAGAGGAGTAGAATCGAAGATGAAAAATGAAATGTGTTTACGAACAGTCTGAGACTCCATTCTGAGAAACCTGACGTGACTTTCTGTGCAAAGACACGACCTCTCAGATGGAGATGTCTCTTAGGTTGAGATGATGGAGATGTCTCTTAGGTTGAGATGGAAAATCGGACTCTGATGATATTATGTTGATGAAGAGCAGCTGCCAAAAAACTTTGGATCCGCCAAGCAGTTTTATCCTGGAGCTACCAAAAACCTTTGGATCAGCTGCTAAAAAACTTTGGAACACTGCAGCTGCCAAGAAGTTTTGGAGCCAAGAAGCATAATTTCATCAAGTAACATCGGCGCAACATCAGCACACCACATATCTTTTGTCGTTATTGCTGTGAATATAACCGGTGATATTGAAAGTTACTACAGATATTGAAAGTTTCTACCAAAATATCTAGTCTAGAAATTCGGTCTGCCGTCTAGGAGAAGAGGCGAGAAGCAGCTCTTCAGGTAGAGCTGATTCAAGAGGTGAGAAGAGCCTGTCTTCTTGTGGAGCTGTCACATGTGTTTGGATTCTGGGCATGTGTCTGGAATCTGGGCGCCGCACAGCAGTCTAAAGAGTGAAGCCGTGATAAATTATTCTGGGACATGGGTTTAGCCCTCTATCATGGGGGAAAGATGTTTGAGCGACATCATTGAAATCATATGGCATTTCGGGTAGGGAAGATGTTTGAACGACATCATTCAATGAAGTGCTATTTTGCAGACGGTAACTCCCATTGACACGGTATGTAATTGGTGTTAAAGTGACAAAGCAACTTGTGGACGGTAACCGAACATCCTGTACTTGAAAAACGAGTTTCAGAGACTTAAGGTTTGCTGTGCGCCAGCACTGTCCACGATCTTATTGCGCGTGTTCATCTAATTTCATCTATGATCTTGCCTTCTGGGTTCGGCTCTTTTGAATCTCCTTCAAGTTATCGTGTCGCGATTCGTGAAGCCATGTTTTTTCATTTGAGTTATCGTGTTGCGATATCATTCGTGAAGCAATGTTTTTCCATTTGCGGGAACTTTGGAATATTCTAGAGATATTGTGGCTTCTATGTTCAGCCGAGACAGGTCCGATCACGACGTTCGAAATTCTGAGGAGTCGGCGTACATCCCGAAATCGATACGCCTGTAAATTAGGCAAGACACTGTCACACACCATCAGCATCGGTATGACTCTGAGAGGACGGCTATCGACCGGTGGAATGCAGTTTTGACTGCATTAAGCCGGGCGATGGCGGACCAGTGAGGACCTAAACCGGTGCTGTTATGCGGGCGCTGCTTTGCAGATTGGTTGACTCGAGTGTGGTTCCATCAAGTCGCAATTTCCCAGGTCAAACCGGCGCAGGTCGGTAACGGATGCGGCGACATTTGAACCAAATGCGAAAAGTGGCCAGCCTTCTCGACGATACTGGCCAGCCTCCTGGGCGTATTTTATTGTGTTTTCATTGTTTATGCCGAGACTCCGCGCGGAAATTTCTATTCTCCCTTCGCCCTGCTTATTGCAGGACGACAGCAAGCTTCTTTTTGGATTCCAGGATGACTAATTTCTCTGTAGCTTTTGTAAGTAAGCAGTGACTATAATACTATACTACTCTCGGGCGATAAATGGGAACACTGAAAATGATGAAAGAATGCCACTAGTGAACTTCACTAGTGAAAAAATGGGGCCGAGAATCGCACTAGTAACTCCACTAGTGCAATAAAGTCGGCAGCGCACTAGTGAAAACCGGAAAAGCTTACTAGTGAAATGGGAAAAAAAATAGCGGCCACTAGTGACGTCCACTAGTAACACTTCCCATGTCCCGGAAAAAGCTCACTAGTGAAGTTCACTAGTGAAAATTTTTGCATCTTATTTTTTTGTACTAGTGGGGACACTAGTGAAAAGGGGGCATCACAGGGCCGCCATTGTATGCGCGAATCTTTCTGCAAGGAGCGACCGTCCCGATTCCGAGGAAAGCACTCATCTCGGCAACGGCCGAGCTTCTCGAATGCTCCCGACAGTCACAGTCACAGCTTGGCAGTTTTGCGACGCGAGTCGCCCAGTCTTCTTCGCCCTTCGGTATAGGTTTTGGCCATTGTCGGAACCAGGCACGAGCAGCATCGGGATTTGGACCAACGCGGCAAGTCACGCGGCGACGTCGCCTGCTGGATGCGGGCCCGGGCCTTCGAATCTTTCGTCGGCGCGTATGTGTCGAAGATTTCAGTGGGAAGCTTCTTCCATGTTTTGCTGCTGTTGGTGCGGCCTGATCGTACGGGCCCGCTATCCCGTCAGTCGTGGCGTCGTCTGATTATAATATCGATAGTGGCATCGTGTAGATAAATTTCGAGTCGACATGGGTATGTTGAGGCCCCAACGAATCCGATCGAGGTCGTACGATGTCACGGCATGGCCGCAAGATTCACGACGCTACTGCCAATGCCAGGACGTCGACGAAGCTAAATGTCGAACGGAGTACGTCGATTGCGTGTCGTTTCTTTGCAAGTCGTCAAAATTTGTGGGAACTTGTCGGATTTTCTTCCTTGCGATAAGGCGTCGCGGTGTCCTTGTTTTTGCAGCTTTTGAGTCTTCCCAGTGAGTCACACAAAAACTGCGAGAAATGACGCCCAGAATAGCGCCAAAATAGCAAAAACATAAGCAGAATCACGCGGGTTTTTTCTGCCGCATTTTCTGGCTCTTTTGCAACGTTGTCGCTCGTCGGGTCCAGTCCGCCGAAATGTGGGAACTGGTGGCATTTTCTAGATGTTTTCGCTCAAAAAATTCAATGGCGCAGGCCCGGCCCCATGTGCCGACGCCGAATCGTCGATATCGTCTGGCTGTCGGTTCGGATCCACAACCTGCGCATAGTATGCCGCTCGATATCGCCAACGTTGGCCCGGGTCTATCAGATAGTGGAACGGAGGGGCCAAACAGCTCGGAAATCCAAGACACCGACAACGCCCCCGAAGCGTCGCCCTTCGCTAAGTTTGTGCATCTCTTTCGAGATTGCGGCCCTGCCGCCGTCGTGACGGCTGAGCTCTGCCCAACATGAACACTGCGACAATTCGGCACGTATTGCAGGGGATTCGGCAGATCGGTCCCTCGGATAATGTCGCGTCTTTCCTCTCGTGTCTTGCTGCAGTTTTCCGCCTGTGTGGCTATCCCAACATCCGAGCCGCAGTTCAGCAAATCAAGCGCCGAGCTGATTCAGTTCGCCAGTCAGAGTCTGGGAGTCACTGGAGTCTTCAAGACTGTCGCAAGACTGTCTTGCGACATCATTGGGCTCCTTTGGGCGGGTCGGCGGTGACGTCATTCGAGAGGTATCCGAGACCTGCCGACCCAAATGGCGACGGCGCGCAGATTCAGAAATCTGACGAGGCCCATACGTGCGAAGTAACAGTTTTCCCATATCTCCGTTCTCGGCTCCGTTTGCGGTCCGTATCCAGACCGTACGCGAAAACGACCTGGGATCGTAGACCGTCGTTATGTAGTCGGGACGCATACGTCGCCATCGTAGGAAAGATTTTCCGCATTGCTTCCGGCAATTCCTTGGCTCCTGCACCTGTGCCATCATCTCCGACCCCGCTCGGGGCGCCCGCGGGCAGCGGGCGCCTGTTCTGGTTACTATGAACACTTCCACACACAGCGGCAGCCTAACAGTCCTCCGATGCGTTTGAGTCTTCGCTCTTCGATAAATGTTGATCGGAGTTTTGTCATTGAGTTTCGGCACTGGATTTGCGACGATGAGTCGTGACGGTACGTTTATCATAATAGGGTCGGCCTCATGGCGGTTGATGTGTCGGTGATGATTGGTGGAGTGTGGTTGTATCAAGTCGCAATTTCCCAGGTCAAACCGGTGCCGGTCGGTAACGGGTGCGGCGACAACTGAATCAAATACGAAAGACACGGCTAAACTTAGAGCAAAAGTATACCTGAAGCGCTTGTCTCCTCGGCGATAGTTGTCAGAGATTCTTTTGCCCTTTTGTTGCTTCCCCTTCGAATTCTCTGACTCTGTCGGAGCAGTCCTTCGATTCCGCGAAACTGAGTTTCAGACTCTGTTCGACTCCCGAAATTCGCTGGCCCCGAAAACAGCCCCCCGAAGATCGAATCATACGAGTCCGATTGTCGGACCGACAGCGACCTCTCCTCGATCGAGTCGGGCACTCCCTATCGAGGTCGGATCATAGTAGTCCTTCGTGATCCATCGAGGCCTTTGCCATTGACATCGCAGAGCTATAATTATTGGTATGATGTATCGAGCCCGACAGTGTGACTGTCGACTCATTGTGACTGTCTCGGAATGCTGCAGCTTGAGTTCAGAAAAAAAACTGACCATTTATGATCTAAACCAAAACCAGAATACTGATTCAGATTTGCAGATTCAAATTGGTGCGGTGTGATTGCATCAAGTCGCAATTTCCCAGGTCAAACCGGCGATGGTCGGTAACGGATGCGGCGACATTTGTCAGAACCAAATGCGAAGAGTGGCCAGCCTCCTCGACGATACTGGCCATCCTCTGGCAGGACCTCGACGTCTGCCTAGACGATACGAATGAAATTGAATTCATCTGCATCAGACTCACCCATGACATTGATTGGCATTGATAGGCCTATCATGTCTTGAAACACTTCGAGCGAGTCCGTAACAGCAATATTCTAACTTTGTAATCATATCCTGAAAGATGCCAATTCTCGATGTCGTACTCTTAGATGTGCGAGGTATTCAGAACCGTGGGCCGTCTCGGAGAAGGCCTTCGATGCCACGGTTGCGGCAGCCTTTCGTGGTTTGGGCAGCCAATATCGATAGCAGTCCTCCGAATCCGATTGGTTTCAGTTTGTGGATTCCATGAGGCTGAGCCATAAATTGACTCTCTTACTAAGTTATTCAGTGATCCAGGTTCTCTTGATATATTCCTTCTCGACTCTGAGATTGTTTGGTGTTCTCGAGAGTCGTGTTCAAGTATGGAATACAATGCCTGGGAGCAGTGTTGTCGTGTGTTATGATCAGATGACTAAATTATTTCTCTGTAGCTTTTGTAAGTAGGCACTATTGTGAACACTTCCATACACAGCCTAACAGTCCTCCGATGCGTTTGAGTCTTCGATCTTCGATAAATGTTGATCGGAGTTTTGAGTTTCGGCACTGGATTTGCGACGATGAGTCGTCATGGTGCCTTTATCATAACAGGGTCGGACTCGGCCTAGGCTCATGGCGGTTGATGTGTCGGTGATGATTGGTGGGGTGTCGTTGTATCAAGTTGCAATTTCCCAGGCCATACCGGCGCCGGTCAGTAACGGATGCGGCGACAACTGAATCAAATCATATGCGAAAGACACTGCTGGATTTCAAGGATGATTCCGTCGCAAAATCCCTTCAATCCGTCACTGCCTGCCTGCCTGCCTCCTTGGGATTCGAATGGTCGGATTCCGGCGTAAAATCCCCTCAATACCACCGCTTTCGTGGCTTGGGCAGGCCATCCCATCAGATAGCAGCCAGTGCCCGATGCCAATCATATTCCTCCTCGAGTCTGAGATTGTTTGGCGTTCTCGAGAGTCGGGCTGTATAATTACACGGCCCGGGAACAGTGCTGTCGAGTGCAATGTCATGATCAGATGAGTACTAGTTTCGTTCTAGATTTCGTAAGTATTTAAACGGTCGTTGAAAACGTTGAGATTGTATTTGAAAGGTTTGAAGTATGGTGAAAATTTGGACTCTCATGTGTGTTGAGTTATTTCGAGAGAGTAATGATTTCGAGAGGGTATAGTCTGAGTTAAATTTGGAGGTATTGTCTTTCCGAGAGTGCAGAAATGGAAAAAGCATTGAAACTTGAGAGCGCAGTTGAGGTTTGAAATTTGAGAGCGCAGTTGAGGTTTGAAAATTTCGAGAATCCTGGGGTGTTGTGAGGACGATTCTGAGAGAGCACAGCGAGCATGTCGGTCGTAGTGTTGTTGTTGAAAGTGTTTTGTTGTTTGTGACTGTCTGTGTGATTGTGCATCATTCCAATTTCAATTTGAATATATTGACAAATTCCTTATCTGAATCTTCCTGGCAGGTCCGAATTATGGAGTGAGAACAATTCTGTTACTGATTTGATCAGAATCAGAGCCAGAACAACCGGAACTTTCAAACCAAAGCAGCCATATCATAGTCTATTTCCATAGCGTCCCTACCAGAATGCAATAAGCAGGGCGAAGTGAGGCCCATTGTGCAAAACAAAAAAAAAATTACAGAAGTGTAAAAAATGGAGTCTTTGGAAGCCTTCCAAGATATGATAGGTGTTGCGCCCATCATGAATGAATCTGATGGAGGCGGATTCATATCAGTCTTGGCATCCATCTTCGGCGGCAGTCGAACAGAAACAGTTTCCCCGAGGGGTATAGAGGGGCTGTTGAGGGAGAACAGACGCGTCCGCGTGGAGAAAAGGTCCAGGAAGCAAAGACTGCCTAAAATCGTCGAGGAGGATGGCGATCGGGCCAGCGTTTGCGGTATACTTTTTCAATGCTCTAAGTTTGTTTGCAGATTTAAGCTGCATAGATTTAATTGCTATCGTTCTTGTCTCACACAGTGACAAATACTATTCAGCTCGCTGCTCTCTCTTTTGCTTTGGAGCCCCTCTATAATTTCAATTCTTCAAAAACGAACTTTCAAAAATTTACAATTGTCTCTCTTTCGAGAATCAAAAGAAAAAACCTGTATGAATTTGGAAACTCAAAACAATCTCTTTCAGGTATGTGAGGGACGGTGAGGAGGAAAAGGAAGGTGAGATGTCTCTGAATTTGAAGAATTCCAATGCTAGCTGGGATTTCATTCAGTTTCATATTGTGATTTGATTACATGTCAAATTGCAGGAAAAGACTCAGGATTTGGATCAGGGGCGCAAAGCTATAGCAATAGCAGATGAAAGGTTTACAGAGTTCTGAGTTTTATTTACGGCAGATGCAGAATTATTATTTCTGACACTTACACAGTCAGATCAGAGCGTCTGTCTATCATTATCATAAATGTATCTCATTTGAGTCAGTGAAGAAGTCACAGAAGTAGCAGTGTAAGACAGGAATCCCATGGGTTATTTCATTTGTGGAAGTGCGATAGAGGAACTTTTCTGGTGAGTTAGTGCGATAGTATGATCTCTACAGTAACATCTTTCCGGCATTTTGCCAAACACAGAAATCCGATGTCTATCACGATTCGAGTAGCCAGTTCCTGAGCAGCAATGTCGTAGCCGTGTATCCAGTTTGAATCTTTGATGCAGTTGCGTCATTCTGATTGTTAATGATAATGATTGTCGTCTGTGACGGCGCCGTCTGTTCAGATTTGGATTGTTCTCTTAAATTTATACTGGAAGTGTGTAGCGATACAGTATCATTATCGATATCATCTTGCAGCTCCCTGGGGAGTTTATCGGTCATATGTAGGAGGTTATTCATGTTGTTGGTTTCCAGTTGTAGTGTTGATCTGAAAGTTCTGTACCTTCAATTTGAAACATATGATGGAGTTTTATCATGGCAATGAACATCAGAAATTTAAATTACTAAAGCATTCTTGTATTTGAATTTTCATTGTTTCGCAAATTTTGTGAATTGAAAAGCAAAAGCATCGTGATGCGGTCTTGGTATTCGTGAGTTCGTTGTTCGTTATTCTTTGGAGGGGTCCGATGGGAATTTTGTAACTGTAACGTTGCGGGTCGAGTGATGATTGCTACGGACCGTTGGTTGTCTCAAACCGAGGCCATCCGGAGTGTGTCTTGCATCCGCGAAGTCTAGCGTGTCATGCGTCCGAGAGTGTGTCATGCATCCGAGAGCGTGTCATATATCCAAGAGCGCAGTGCGTAGATTGGTAGAACAGATACATATGATTGCAACGGATGCGTTCTTGCTGAGGACAGAGTGAGACGTAACAGATATGCATTGGCAGCAGCAGCAGCAGCACCAAGTTCATTGTGGGTATCGCAGTGCAACACCCAATCCGATTTTTGGTTCGCGGTATCTGTAGTAACACACATACATTGGCAACAGTGATAACAGCCATATAATATTTTCGTTTGTTCATTGCAAAAGGCAATCCGGGTTTTAGTTCGCGGTATCTGTAGTACATACACACGTTGGCGTGCTGTAGCGGTACTACTGCAGTATCATTATGGACAATCAACATAATACTGCAGCTCCAAGGGCAGCACAATCTACAATCTAATGTTTTTCGAGGAGGACTCTGAATCTGATAGCAGTCGTCGAGTCATGTTTTTGGGGTTCTATTTGTATTGTTGACTATGAATTCTGCGATAGTGTGTGTAAATGTTATGGTGATGATCTGTTTCCCAGAGCGATTGTTGTTCTTTTTCTTGCACGCATTGTTGTCTGTATGGTCTTGCATGTATTGTCGGTATTGTGTTGTCCCCAGGCTTGTATCTGCATTAATTTTGGATCAGAAAGTCGAGTGGAGAGATCCTATGCGCGTGAAGTTGTGAATGCCTGAAATGATATCGGAAGACTAGTGATTGAATTTGTCACAGCTTAAGTTTCATGTGTGTAACGTTGTTGAAAACTCGAGGCTCGTCTGTTCATATTCTTCATTGACTTCCTTTTTTCTCTCCCCAGGAATTTTGATCCTCATTCTACTAGAATTTTGGTCCTCATTCTAATTACATTCTAGAGTTTCCTACCGAGAACATCTATCTCCACAGATTCCAGTCCAGTTGCGGACTGTTTTCATATCCTGAAAAAATTTGTTTCACACTGAAACTTTCTCTACGATCTAATCTGTCTTTCTAACTCTCGTGACTGACAATTTAGAAACTTATCTGCTAAACTTAAGTTTCCATTTGCGAAGACCGCAGAAAAAACAGCAATGCCGAAAAACATTCCGTTGACGGACTTCGCGTATGAACACGCAAAGTCATCAGTCGAGCTGAACAAAGAAAACCAAGTGCTGGAACTGATGGAGAAAGACGCAATCATCGAAAAGCTGCGCAAAGAGGTGGAGAAATCTGAATCAGAAAACAAATTTATGGTCGAGTGTGCGAATGCTGTTCATGTAAATTTTGGGGGAGGAAGCGAGCTGTATTTTGGGGGAGGAAGCGAGCTGTACTTTGGGGGAAGAAGCGGGCCAACATACCAAAAAGCGGCACGCACGCACGGTTCTAAGTATAAATAATATATTGAGATCATTGAATCAAATTCATCCGACGTCTTTTTTTAAAAAACAATGTCTCCATCTTCAAAAAAGCTAACTCTTATCCAAATGTCCAAAACTCAGGTACCTGGACTCCGACTCGGATGGCAATGCGAAATCTTCATTACGTTTCGGAATTCTCCGTAAATTTCTCGGCTCTCTCCGTAAAAATTCGCTCGAACTCTTGATCATCAACTATTCGAACGATGGATTCCCGAATTGTATGAACAAACACGCTGAGACGCGAGAAGAGCTGTTCTACGTGAAGGAAGATGTAATGTCCGGGGTTATGGAATCGACGAACAAGAGAAATTTGAATGCCTTGAAACAGTTTCAAAAACAGGACTCGGGATTGGTCCTCTCATCAGGTATGGACAACGGTGATGACGAAGTCGTTGGAATGTTCGAATCCACACCAGAAGGCATCTTTGCGATTCTTGACAGCGAAAGCGTGAATAATACAACCAAACCGTCGACCGACAGCAATTTCTGTTCGAAGTTGAAGGCCACTTGCGGCGCAGGCAAACACAGACGCTATCTCGAAGTGAAGGATCGTGATTTCTCGATAAGGCATTTCGCCGGTGAAGTTTCCTATTCGAGCGAGGATTTTCTGAACAAGAAAAACGACGTGAAGTCGATGGATGTCAGGAGACTGGAAGAGAAATCTGGGAACAAGTTCATGGTCGAGTGTGCGAATGCTGTTCATGTAAACTTTGGGGGAGGAAGCGGGCTGTACTTTGGGGGAAGAAGCGGGCCAACATACCAAAAAGCGGCACGCACGCACGGTTCTAAGTATAAATAATATATTGAGATCATTGCATCAAATTCATCCGACGTCTTTTTTTAAAAAACAATGTCTCCATCTTAAAAAAAGCTAACTCTTATCCAAATGTCCAAAACTCAGGTATTTGGACTTTGACTCGGATGGCAATGCGAAATCTTCATTACGTTTCGGAATTCTCCGTAAATTTCTCGGCTCTCTCCGTAAAAATTCGCTTGAACTCTTGATCATCAACTATTCGAACGATGGATTCCCGAATTGTATGAACAAACACGCCGAGACGCGAGAAGAGCTGTTCTACGTGAAGGAAGATGTAGTGTCCGGGGTTATGGAATCGACGAACAAGAGAAATTTGAATGCCTTGAAACAGTTTCGAAAACAGGACTCGGGATTGGTCCTCTCATCAGGTATGGACAACGGTGACGACGAAGTCGTTGGAATGTTCGAATCCACAGTGCCAGGAGGCATCTTTGCGATTCTTGACAGCGAAAGCGCGAATAATACGACCAAACCGTCGACCGACAGCAATTTCTGTTCGAAGTTGAAGGCCACTTGCGGCGCAGGCAAACACAGACGGTATCTCGAAGTGAAAGATCGTGATTTCTCGATAAGGCATTTCGCCGGTGAAGTTTCCTATTCGAGCGAGGATTTTCTGAACAAGAAAAACGATGTGATATCAATGGATGTCAGGAGACTGGAAGAGAAATCTGGGAACAAGTTCATGGTCGAGTGTGCTGATGCTGTTCATGTAAAGGAGGCAAAGGCAGCCTTGCGGAAGTTCCTCCAAGAAAAAGACAGAAACTTTCTGTCGTTTTCTTCGGAGGAACAAACCAGACAAGTCGACCTGTTCTATGGGGCGAGCTGCTTCGATAAAAAGGCACAAGACGAAGCTATAAAATACATCCAGAAGAAAAGGATGGAAAAAGCAAAGGAGATGATGATATTGGAAGAAGAAGACGAAGATCGGGACGATATATTCATCATCAAGATCGGCATTGTGTATATCTTTTTTCTGTTTCTTGTTTTGATTAGATCTTTGATCTTCACAATTGCAGCCATTTTCGAATAGTATTTCTTTAGTTTAGTTATATAGTTTCACAAGCGAGAGAGAGCACAAGAAGTGGCGATGCTTATGGAAAACGGTTCTGAGGGCAACTTAGTAGTACTAATAATGCTCACATAAACTCAGACTGGAAAAACAACCGACGACTTTTGCACATTCTTACTATCTCAATTAAAATTTCGTCGCCATTTCTTTAATGATCAAATCTTAGACTTTAATGATAGATAAAATGAATGATCAAAGAAAGGTTTGCAATGGTTCGTCATACTTTAATTACTGTATCCAACGATTTTCCTATAGTCTCGGGCCGAGAGGTAGAGGACATGGCGGGAGTCACGTTCATTTGCGTTCTGTATTTCTAAGTTTCCATATACAGTCTCTCTTTTGCTTTGAGTTTTGACTTCCAAACTCTAAGCTCTCTTTTAAAAAAATGCACTACAGCAGTACTGTAATCACCAAGACGAACATGAGACTGTTGCAACAAGCATTGCAGATTTTCGGCTAAACTGGCACTGAGTCTGAAAAAAGAAAGTTAAGTAGAAAGGAGACTTCTAGGCTTTCTTCCGCTAAACTGGCTTCTAGGGCTATCGTCTTTCCTCGACGAAAACTAGCACTAGTATTTTGTGGAAAACTACACAAAATCTCAGTTAGCAGAACATATATTAACGGAGCCAGTTAGCACCCAAACTCTAGTCTTTGGAAAGTATCGTGAAGATTTCAAATTATATTTGCCGGTGATAAAAGGCACGGGCCAAAGAAATTAACTAGAATAATTAGGAATCCAATGCCAATTACAAAACAAGCCAAAAGGCAATAAGATCGCTTTGAAATGAATCCCATTGACAACGTGGAAATGTGACACGAAAAGTGGCCTTTTTTCATTCAGCCAATGCTGTCACAGACCAGAAGGACACTCAATTCAGGTGGGGAATGTTGCAGTAGCGACATTCTCTGTGTTCATTGTGATCCTTTCAATGTGTAGCGATACTATCCTGATCCTTGTCCTGAATTCCCAAATGAATCGTGTACAGAAACAGGAAAGCCAAAGTGGCTCTTATGTAGATAAATGAACTGAGTTGAAAGGTTGAGAATCGGAATCCCAGTGTTCGCGCGTTCCCACGTACGATTGTATTAGGTTGAAGTCGATTCTTTGTCATTGTTCGGTCTTCAACTTGGCGGCTAAATGATATATTATCTCAGCGAGAAAAGCCCAGAGTAGGAACAGGCTTGGTTGGAGAAGCCAAAGAGCTATGTAATTGTGAAGGGTCCGAGTCCTGAGGGTTGGGTTTCCTTGTAAGTCATCAAAAGAGATCATAGGGTGAGTTGAAGGAGAAGTAATCGTGTATTAACATCGTCAGTCGAACGAGCCAGCAAATGAGCGGTGGTGAGTGAACGAATTGTGAGCCAGAAAATGAGCGGTGGTGAATGAAAAGATGCGTGGAACGAAAAGTAACAAAGTGAAAGGAGTCATTTGAGTCGTATGAGATGGATGCGCGTCATCATGATAGCTGACGAGTCCGTGAATGTCATGAGAACGTGGCAATGCCTTTCCAAATTTTTCCACCTGTGTTAAATGCTTCAAACAAAAACAATGTCATCGCATTTTTCCAAAACTAAAATCGGTAAGGTTTTCAAGTGAAAACGGTTTTCAAATTGAGTAAGCAGCAATCCATTTGGTCACACTTGTAATCAGTTTTGAGATCCGTATTATGAAACCAGTTTTCTCTTGGTGATTGTAAAGAAAGTGTCGGTCAGCCACGATATAACCTGCCATTCTCCATGCGTCCGATTTTTGCGTGTGTGGTCATAGACGTCGCCCGTGTGGATGTCGCATCGGATATCATCTAAGGGGATGCCATGTCACTGTTTGCCGATCCTATTTCTCTGGAGGTGGAGTGTCTTACACGGTATAGTTTTGCTTTTCGTTCGGTCTACCGTGGAGGAAGATCGTTAGTTTCCAGAATTAAGATTGTGGTTTGGGTTTGTGGATTCCCTAAAATTATTGTTTCACCGCTCAGCAAAACTGGGCACTCTCTTTTTCTTCATCTTAATCAATTCTGCCTTCATCATCATCTTCAACTCTAAGAAAAAAAAATGAAAACTTATTTTTCAAGAATTTAAAAAAAAAAAAAGCTTTCCTAAAACAATTTCTTTCAGGTGTGTGAGGTATGGCGAGGCATGGCCAGATGATGTGAGGTATGGTGAGGTACGTGGGATATGTGAGGCTGTACAAGTATGCGGCGGGGAGAAGATGTGGTCCAGGATATGGCGGTGGTAAGCGTAAACGGTAAGGACTCTGCCTGTGCGCAGCAAGGTCTTAAATTATTCATTGTCAATAAAAAAACTCATCGACGTGATTGATACATTCAGAAGGGTTGGCTAACAACTTCTTAGCAGGGGCGGACACACATGAAACCCAGATTCTAGATCGGTTATATTTTTTATCCACAATACAGAATCCACAATACAGAAGTTGTCAGAACTGTACAAGAGTCATTGTCAGTATTGAATTCCACAGTATTGGTGTATACATAGTAGCAAGCACCTGAAAAAACATAATCAATTTGATAAAACAGTAACGGTAAGGATATCCTAAACACGATGGTCACAGATTTTTATGACATAAAATCGATACCTATTTGCTTCAATCACGACTGCTATACGATTTTAATTTTTACAATATTCCGCCATTTCATTCGTGTTTTGATTTTGATGAAGTATGAGTGTTACAGCTTTAAGATTTAGACTATGAACTTCACAACTTTCAGAATGTACAAATTACGAATGGCGTATGATGTATAGAACGACAAAAGATGAAACTTTTACAAATACAAACGTTGGAAAATTATGATACACAACAAACACACCAGGAACAACAATAAGAAGTTTTGTATTGTAACGGCACAAAATAACTAAACTTGGATTGTTTCACCTAAATCCGCCGGCTAGATTTAGTTACTTAGGCGTTACTATAGATACAACAATTGAGATGCTATCTGTGGGGAACGCTTTCAGCGAGGTATCGGAGCCATGTCGAATACGTTCCTTTACAGTAGCAGAGTCAAACTCTTCGTTGTTTCTAGCTTGTAGATTGTGCATATAAATAGTTGTTGCCAACTTGAGCCGAAATGGCAAAAGTTGTTCGGAAGATTCAGGGAAAGAAAGTCATTAGATTCGTCGGAAACGTTGCCACATGTTGTTCGTTAATTCTCCTAGCTAATTCAAGTACCGTTGCACTAAATCACAGGGAACAAAATGCTCTATACTGAAATTGTTTCCGTTGATATTGAAGGAATAAAATAGGAACAAAGATACATCTCGAATTCTCGTGGGAAACAAATTGATACAACGGAAAAAACAACGACAGCCATAACACAAACAACACAAGAGAACAAAACTCATGGGATCATCATGAAGCTTGGCTTGTCACATATACCATTTCCGTGAATCTGTATTATATATTTCACAATATATCCACGTAATTCCTGTATATAATTTCCTGTTGGTTGCCGTTGCCGAAAAACCAACATCGTTTGACTTAAACCAACATCGTTTGACTTCGTAGCTTCTGGATTCGTTGTTCTTCATTTTTTCATTTGGAGAAGACGTCAGATTGGTACTATATGATTCGTGCAGCTCGTTGCGGAGGATGGTGACTCGAGCAATTATAAGTGCCACGATCAGTCGTCTCAAATCGAGTTCACATCGTGACTTTTTGGAGAGTTGATTTCAGTCTGTTGACGAGTTAAGCCAAAGCTTCAGAGTTGCAGTGGTCTCAGAGTGTGTAGCACATGTTGGTGGTCTCATTGATGATCGATGTCGTAGCCGAGGGGCGTCTGAATTTGCTGCAGAGATTTGATTCCAGAGACTGTGTCGTAATCGAAAGCCGAGCTGTCTTTTCACCAGAGAAGACCAAGTAGCAGCGTTTTGAGTATTGCAACTGACACTGTGAATTCAAGTGCTGAATCAGAAACCATGAATCCCTCTTCCACCGTCTCATCGCGTGAGCTCTCTGACTCGAAGTCTGAGTGTATCGTCGCGCCCGATATTATCACCGCGACGGTTACTACACAGCGAGTTACACAGAGTCAGCTTTCCATCGCGCCCAACAACTGGTGGAATTATGCTGGTTTGCAGCTGGGCAGAATCAAAGCCAGTCTGTTGCGCGGAAGCTCGATTCCCTTCTCTTCTCTCCCGCACCAAAAAATCGCCGAGTTTCTAGATATGAAAGACCTCATTACTCTCTCTCATTGCTCGAAAGAGTTGCTTAAAAAACGACAAAGCTGTATGCCGCATGTGAAGCTCAATCTGGCTTTGATGTTGAAACATTTCAAAACTTACGAAAAGTTCGAAAAATTCTTGCCGGTGGCGTGTTTTGACTCAGTTATATCACTCCATCTCACTGGAACTCTGCTCACTGTGCGGAATTTCGAAAATCTGAAAGCGTTGACGATACAGTTAGGGTCGGAGAAAGTACAGTTGCAAGAAGACTCTTTTGGAAAGATCGAACGAGCGTTACCAAAGGAGGATCACTTACATCATTCTCCTAGCAACGATATCAAACTCGACGCTCTTCTTGATCATCTGACCTTGGAAAATTTCGAACATTTATCGCTCGATTCGCTGAGTTTCGTCCCGGATCTATCGAAGGCTGTGAATCTGAAAACTTTATCTCTTGTTATTTCGTTGTGCGATAAATGTACGAAACTACGTTTCAAATGCGGTTCGAAGAAGTTGGAGTGTGTCGAGCTCTGTGGATGGCGAGAATTGGGCTCAGGAACAACAGGTGACTTCGATTCAGAAACAACAGAATTGAACGATCGAGCTGATGCAGGTACTAAGGACATGCAGGTCATAAGTAAGCCTGACGAGACGTGTTATGTGCAATCGAATCACACCTGTTATGAGAAATCGAACTGCGGTAAAAGCCATAAGAAATCTTCTCTCGAGGAGTTGGAACAATATCCGTCTCTTCCTGTAAGCGATATCCTGTCTGTGCTGGAAAATTTGGATGACAAAAATTCCATCCAATGGTTGAGATTTGTTGGCATTCAGTTGATCGACGGCGACGAACAAGACAGCAAGCGAAATACGGACGACAAATCAAGCGTCGACACCGACTCAAAGAAAAACTCAATGACAAACAAAAATACCCTGCTCGGCTTATCTCAGTTCATCGGCACCAACTGTCTGTCTCTGCGGTTTTTTCAATGTGGATTTCCGCAAACAACGCTAATGAATTTCGAAACTCTTCTGGAAGTCCGTCTATCGCTCGGACTTGCGTTTTTCAATGTTCCGAATACTACAGGAATTCATCTTTCTGATGGTTTGAACCGATTCGAGGAGCCAAATAGTAATACAAGCATTCATTTTTCTGATGGAAGACACCTAATCGCTGCCGACCGCTGGCCGTTGGGGTTGTCATGGGTTCGAGCTATGCTCGCACAATGGTACGGGACATATCATATCCTACATTCCTCTAATTCGGATTCTGGACTTATAATGTGGGATCATCCAGATCTCACGGAAGAGATGTCAATCGTGACTTTTACTATGGAGTACCCGTTTACTTGGCCGCTGGCGTATCCGAATCCATTTCCGCTTTCTGAGAGAGATGAAGCATGGGAAAAACTCACCCCGAATCAGGAAGCGATGTATGAGTTGATCGCAACAGAATTGCGCTTATCCCTTGAAGATCATCCTGTTTGGTGTTGCAGGAAGCAAAAGGATGTGGAAAGGGCTATTACATACAGAAAAGAGATGGGGGAGTTGATGGAGAAACATTTGGAGGAGAAAGAACTTCGGAAAGAGGAGGTGACGGATAAGAAGATCAGTAATTCTTGCGCGAAGGATGGGGGGAGTAAGGGTGGTGGGTCAGAAGAAGAAGAAAAGCGAAGCACAGACAGGTTGTCCAAGAAACCTGCAGGATGTGGGTACGTGCCACCAGTTGCCAAAACAGCAAATGTAACGTCGGAGTCTGTTTCTGGTAATGCAAAATCTTCTAAATCTGTTTCTGGCAATGGTGACATGGCGCAGTCTTCTTCGACCAGATTTGGCATGTTCAGTTGCATTCCAGTGGTGAGAAACAGAAGCAGAAAAAGGAATATGGCACCCATTGGATATGAATCTCTGCAGAACGAATCGGGGAAGGAAAACTATCATGGTGAAGTTTGATAGAATGAGGGGTGAGGGAGCTACAAACTTTGATGTAGCTAGGTGGGGAGAACAGGTTTGATTAAGTAAGAAAATCAGTCAGGCTGTGTGTGGAGAAATACTTATGGCAGCCAGGTTGAAGGCGAAACAGGAACTTACCTGTTGTGGTTGCCAAAAAGAAGATGTCTGAGGATTGCTGTTGATTACATAGAAATTTGTGTAAGTAAGTTTTAGTCTGCTTTTCGTTTGGTTTTATTAATATCTTGGATCCAAATTTGAGTAAAAGTGTTTTAGTCTGCTTTTCATCTGGTTTTATTTTGTTCTATGATGTTTGTCTCTTATTATCTAGATACGATTGTGGCATCGTTTCTCCGGTGTTATGATCGCCTTCGGTCAAATTTTTGACTTAAAAATTTTAGTTCGTGGCCATTTTCTAGCGCGGATTCATATTTTTGCCATCCGCAGAACTCCGGTATTGTTCATGTTAATGAATGTGCTTTTGACGTTTGGATTAACCTTTATATTTTGCTTCAGAGTCTTACTATGGTTTTGGTTAACTTATTCATGGTTAGTATCGTGTTGGCCTCTCGGCGTCGTTTCTTTTGATTGACCTCAACTGGATTCGTGAACACGATTAATCTCGCTCACCTCCAAAGCGTTAGTTTTTGCCGTTCCAACCTTGATGTTACAGATGTGATTTCATTGGAGTACTACATCGTCATTTTTATCATCGCCCTACACATAACATACTTGATTTCAGTCTTCTTTAGACCTTCACGGTCTGAACAAAATTTCCACATTCATTTTCACGCATTCATTGAACAAACTTACAGGTCACGGATGAACAAACGAGACGCCGACACTCATGGGTGGAACACACACACCCATTTTTTTTTTTTTCGGCGCTCACATTAATTACACTAATTATTTCCGTGCCTTTTCTATGCTATGTCTATGCTTTATGTTCTTTGACAACTTCTACCTAAAACCATTCCAATCTCGAATACAAGTCCGCTTTTTTCATTTTATTGATATGCTATTCCCGTCGGCTGTCGCTGTTTGCGACTCATTTTTTTCGTTTTCTTTTTATAATCACGACTGATAATCGATTTCCTTTCTTACAACATTCGTCCATTTCAGACGTGTTTTGATTTTACTTTTGGTACGATCAATGCTGTAATTGTGTAGTTAATTGGATCGGGGACAGGTCGATACAGAAATGCTCTGTTTGTCCACTGCGCGTGGCTGGAGTGCTCATCTCCTAAAATTTTTCCGCTGAATATAATATTTTGATTTCTCAGTGTTACTTCTTTGATTATTTCGTGACTCAATTAATTTTGGTCAATGCCTTGGCCCTTCTCTTTGTTTATCTTATTTAAATTTGATTGTCTTTGGCCTTGTTTTAGTTATGTTCAATGGTTATTTATTGTCCGATGTTTTAGTGTTTCTTATTGATGATTTTTCTGCTTTTTTGTAAATGCTGTATTCTCTCTCTTGAATACTTTTTTTGGGTTATGTATGATAGTTCCTTCTGATGGATGGCATAGGAATTGTTTGATATTATTTTTGTGTGGTTGTGGGTGAGATGATTCCAAGTCTTTTCCTTCCTTGATTTTGGGTGTTCTTCTTCTTGTTTTTTTCTTGCGTTTGCTGGTTGAAGCCTGGCAAAGTGCAAATAGCCGAGCTATTCACGGTCCCATTGGCTCGTCTAAAAGTTGGCTTCAGAGACCTTTGGTCCCGGTGGTTCCTCTGGAACCTGAAAACCTGTTTGGTCCTAACGTGGGCCACTCTATGATCATACACATATTGGCTTGCTGTAGCGGTACATTCCAGTATGGATATTGCAGCTCCAAGGGTAGTCTCTCAATGTTCAACTGTTTTCCATAGGACGTGACGTTCATTTTCTGCAGTTGTGTCGCTTTGTATTAAGGTACTTTTGCAACGAGCCAATGTGTTTGACAAATTTTTTATAAAAAGTACCCCAATGTCAATGATGATCCGAATCGTAATATAGTCATGGTAGAATAGAGTCGTAATATAGTCATGGTAGAATAGAGTCGTTAGAGAAAAACGGTGGAGAGATTCGCTCGAAGTGTCATTATGGTGGAGGAACTCCAGGTCACGGTGAAGAGATTGCAGGTCACGGTGGAGAGACTGAGTCTGCGACGTGTACGACAGAAGTCAGACGTGTACGACAGAAGCCATTGTTTGAGAATCTTGATGAGATCATATGTCTGATGAAATATCATTCGAGAGTCGATGTTGGTCATCGTTGTTACATTGTCTGATGAAATATCATTCGAGAGTCGATGTTGGTCATTGGGTTGCTATATTGATCGGGTCGGTCTTTCATGTTGAGTGTGCAGGAGAGTTTATTAACAGTTCATTGCAACAGACCAAGTCCAGAAGTATCACGAGTCACGACGTCATTGTGAAGAATTCAAACTTTTAAAAAACAGCCTTGGGCAGCCCAAAAATTATTGACCTCAAAGGGACACTCAAAGAGACGCTCGCAGAGACATTCGAAGACACACTAGTCTCAGAGAGACATTGAGATCCGGTATGCAGTCTGAATGCCGGCGCAATTTAGTACTTCAAGGTAGAGCAGTGCATTGCTGACATTGCTGTGAAACTGAGAAATCATGGACCCGTCTCTCAATCCAGTCGCTCCCGTTGTTCAGCAGAGCAGTCAACTTGCTCAGGAAAAGACAGACAAGCAAAAGCAAGAGAGTCAGCAAAAAACAGACAAGCAAAAGCAAGACAAGGGTCAAAGTCAGAAGGCGAATGTCCTTCAGAAGTCGGAGGAGGGTCTTCAGCAGGAAGGACTTGAGAGTAGGAGATATTCTGGAGACTCGATACCTGTGAAACCTTCTGCAACTGGTCAAAAGGTTTTCCAAAAATATCCGGGACAAAGTTTCGAAGCCGTCGACGAACGTTCAGTTTCCATCCCGGTTTTGACCGGCTATCATATGCACCTTCAAGTACTTCTACAAGTCTTCTCGATGGCCATCCCGTATACGCTCGTGATGATTTTGAGCACTGCTTTTGTGCCTGCTGGCTATCCGAAGTGCAACCTGGGACAAGACAACTGCGAACTCGAATGGGCGTTGTCGACTATGTCATCGGGTGTCACTGTGCAAATGGCGGCGATCGTCGCAATGGGTAATCCAGAGAAGTTTATGCGTTCCTTTGTCTCAGTTTGGACGTTTTTCCGATTCAACATGACATGGGTAGTGCAACAATTTGTGTTACAGTACGCGACTGGGAACAGGGCAGATCTGCAGGTATTGTACATGATGTTCGGTCGAGGTCTGCCTCTCACGTTCCCGCTTCCCGAAATTGCGCGGTATTTCCTCGACTACGATGACTGGTGGCATTTTTCGAAGCAGATGAATGATCCGGTATATGAAAACAATGAGTCGGTGAACAAGATGGAGAATTCGCAAACAAGTATTGGTAAAAAAAGTGATGTCGTGAAGGCTATTCCTGGCAACGCCGTTCCACCAGCCTCAGTAGTTGCCAGCAGCAATGTCATGCAAACCTCAGCGACTGCCAGCAGCACTACCGTGCCAACCGCAGTAGTTGCCAGCAGCATTGCTATGCCAACCGGGTTGCCTCCGACTGCCAGCAAAGATGTTGCTGACTCGACACGTGCTAGCAAAAATGTTGCGACAGCAGAGAACAGCGTTTCAACAGAAAACAATGACGCTCAAAAAGACCGGTCACAAAAACGTCTGCCGCTGATGAGTTGTTTCCTGAATTTAATGATCCTCATGTGTATTATGCCGGTGGGATCAGCAGCTTTGGACGTTGGATGGGTGGCACGGGGTGAGTTTGGCGAAACGTGGCAGCTCTTAAGGCCAGTTATTTTCTTTATCATCAAACGGGCTTTCTACCTGCTATTTTCGCTGATGATCAACAAACTCACAGAGCTAGCATCACCGTCGAACAAGCCCGAACGTGAAATCGAAAACGCCGGATATCTAAGGCAGTATAGTCCGTGGTGGCAGTATATGTGTTTTGCGTTGGGGACTGGTTTAGCAGTGTGCAACAGCACCGATTGGCGATCATGGGGCATGTTTGTCGCTGCGGATTTTTTCGCGTTTGGACTTCGCGTTTTCGCATTTTCAAAGTGGGGTGAAGGCAATGAGTGGGTCGATTGGTACAGAGCAAGTCTATTATTGGGCAAACCAGTTGCAGTCGGCAAAATGGACCCTCAAGAATTGCATGGGTGGGATATGATTCTGCAGGGCATCACAGTGCAAGTCGTCTACACTGCTTACTTGCTGGTATATGGATCATATTGGCTGGTACATGGATCATTCATTGTTTACACTGCTTATTTGCTGGTATATGGATCATATTTGCTGGTACATGGATCATTTATTGTCTACACTGCTTATTTGCTGGTATATGGACCATTCATATGATTGTTTTTAATTAAATTTTGAAGCGTGATTGACAATTGCGTATCAGTAGACTCAGTTGACTCATGTCAGTGGTTAAATTCCTTTTTTTTTCCCTTACAAAAGCGAACAACCAGACTCCGAAGTCTCGAGTCAGAGGTTTAGAAATTAGAATGGGTGAGTGTCATTGTCCTCTAATGATATCCAAAAAAAAATCCATTCCGAGATCATTCGACTCTTCAGCCAATTGAATTTCCAAAAAAGAAAACTCTCTAATTCAAAAAAAAAAAAAAACTTTCAGTTCTACCCCTATTGCTATTACGTTCTGGGTCCCGAGCATATCATGACGCGCTTTTGGTATCCATACGAGCACTCCGTCTACGGTTTACTGATTCTATGGGTTACCGACTTTCTGCAAGATTTATTCCTGGTGGATTACATCTACAAAGCAACCGGCTGTTCGTATTCCTATTTTCTTGGAAGACCGGTGTTTTCGTATGTCAACAAAACTTTGATCATAAACGCTTTCGTGCTGGGGTGGGCCGTATTAGAATTCTCGCGACTCGCATATATTTTTGATCACTTCGAGTTGGGGGAGTTCAAGCCTAAAGATTCAGAAGCAGGCTAAGCTCAGTGCGATTCAGAAGCGCAAAAGATAACTACAGATTCACTGCAGTGCACATTATGATTTATGGCTGCAACTGTGTCAGTGGTGGACAGAATGTTCCTCCTGCAGCTGTCTCTTGTCAACTGTGTCACGGTCAGTAATGATGATATCATCAGTTCATGTCATGACGCGTCCAAGATCCGTAAGTCGATTTAGGCCTAGTCTGGCTTTTAGGCAGTGAGAATTCATCTAATTTTCAGCAGGGACGTTAATCAATTTTGAACATTTTTGACGAAGGAACTTAGTCTGTGCACACGTCTCCAAGAGTTACAGTGTAGTTCACGAGGTAACTTTTTTGTTGCTTTTCAATGTTGGTAATGTGAAGTCTCAGTCTGAACTGTTGCATAATTAAAATTAGAAATTTGAATGATGGAAGGCGTATTTGAATTTGAGCTGAATTGTGTTGTGACTCTCTGTTCGGTGATCATAAGCAGATCATATGGCTCCACCTAATGTTGTGACTCATTGTTCGTCAATATTATCTGAAGCAGATACGGATAGATTCAAGGAGAGCTAAGCGGCGCCCGGATGCGAAATGTTTTGCAATGGATTCAGCTCAAGAAAGGCTAAAACCGCATAATCAGGAGTCGCAGCACAGCTAAGTTGGATCCGACGATCAGAGCTCAGCAGCCGGGGTCCGATTCGAACCGAAGGTGGCGAGGCTCGAGTTTGTCACAGACGTCATTAATCGAGTTATTCTTCGGAGCGAGCGACTCAGTCGACCTTTGGCGCAATGCATAACTTTTTACCGAAAGTGACAGTCAGAAAATAAATGCAAGTTACAACAGCCGCAAGTGACAGTGAGTTTTCAGAACTCTATTGAGAAGAGTGCAGATTATTGACTCTTACCGGGACCAGCCTTTTGGTGGCGTTTTAGATAATGATTGTGCTTTTTTGGGGCAGATTTCTGGTGCGGACAGCACGACCCGGGATCCCGATCATTTTGTTCCGCGACATGTTTTGGGGCGATTTTTGGAGTCACGATGCGACTAGTATCTGCGGTTACTTTTTGGTGCAGATTTTGCGTTTTTTGGGGCAGATTTCTGGTGCGGACAGCACGACCCGGGATCCCGATCATTTTCCGCGACATGTTTTGGGGCGATTTTTGGAGTCATGATGCGACTAGTATCTGCGGTTACTTTTTGGCGCAGATTTTGCGTTTTTTGGGGCAGATTTCTGGTGCGGGCAGCCGATCCGGGATCCCGACCATTTTCCGGGACATGTTTTGGGGCGATTTTTGGCACTCACGGTGCGATTAGAATCTGCGGTTACTTTTTGGTGGCGATTTTGCGTTTTTTGGGGCAGATTTTTGGTGCGGACAGCACGATCCGGGGTGGGTGGGGCAAATGGGTGGGCGAGAAGCCGGGCGATTTTGCGATGTGACCGCGCGAGATAGGTCGTGGATTGTCGTGATTTTGGGTTCTCTTTCGCGACGTTTTTTGTTCAAGATTCGGGCGCCGGATTTTTGCAGTCATTCTACATTTTTCAAGGAGCTAAAAACGCGCGTGGCAGAAAAACGTCCCGACTGTATTAGAATCCGCATGCAGACCCGAGATTCGGACGTCGGATCAGAGACCCAGCTGAGCTACTTTCTTTTCTCCGGGGTCGTGGCGGGGCGAGAAGCCGACCGATTTGGCGACGTGACCGCGTGAATTAGGTCGTGAGTTGATTTGTTTGTGGGATCTCTTTCGTGACGAATGGCGATCATTGTCCGGGACATGTTTCGGGACGATTTTTGGCACCCACGACACGATTAGAATCTGCGGCTACTTTTTGGTGGCGAATTTGCGTTTTTTGGGGCAGATTTCTGGTGCGGACAGCCGATCCGGGATCCCGATCATTTTCCGGGACATGTTTTGGGACGATTTTTGGAGTCACGATACGATTAGTATCTGCCGCTACTTTTTGGCGGCGATTTTGCGTTTTTTGGGGGCAGATTTCTGGTGCGGACAGCACGATCCGGGATCCCGATCATTTTCCGGGACATGTTTTGGGACGATTTTTGGAGTCACGATACGATTAGTATCTGCCGCTACTTTTTGGTGGCGATTTTGCGTTTTTTGGGGGCAGATTTCTGGCGCGGACAGCATGGCCCGGGATCCCGATCATTTTCCGGGACATGTTTTGGGCCGATTTTTGGAGTCACGATACGATTAGTATCTGCCGCTACTTTTTGGTTGCGATTTTGCGTTTTTTGGGGGCAGATTTCTGGTGCGGACAGCACGATCCGGGATCCCGATCATTTTCCGGGACATGTTTTGGGGCGATTTTTGGAGTCACGATGCGATTAGTATCTGCCGCTACTTTTTGGTGGCGATTTTGCGTTTTTTGGGGGCAGATT